>Ga0209630_10001147_pt1 | contig 29154 bp, 30 predicted proteins | sample COG_01_FD_184745 | JGI IMG/M metagenome (GOLD analysis project Ga0209630, IMG submission 184745) | Pelagic Microbial community sample from North Sea - COGITO 998_met_01 (SPAdes) (version 2) | ecosystem: Environmental > Aquatic > Marine > Neritic zone/Coastal water | place: Helgoland, sampling... | reverse complement strand
ATTTGGATATGGATTTGGTTCGGCTACGATAATCATCTCCCCATGTTCGGTCTTCGTATTTAATCCTCGGTAATGCTCGCAGCGAGATTGTTCCAGATTTTAGAATAAAATCATTTTTGGAAATACTATAAGAAGCACCATGAATAACTATTGGAGAAATATCTAGTTCTAGTTCTTCTGACAAGTAAAATGCCCCTTTGTGAAATCTTTTAATTTTTCCATCCATGGACCTGGTTCCCTCAGGAAATATCATAACAGAATACCCTTCTTTAATTCTCTGTTTAATGAGTTTTAAGTTTTTTTCGGGGCCATCATCTGTAAGGAGATAGCCAGCATATTGAATGGAGAAACCAAATAATAACGATTTATATACCCAAGAATTTGTCATGAGTACAATTTTCCTATTCAACATAATCATTAATAAAATATCCAAAAAGGAAGAGTGATTCGCTATAATAATAGATGGTTCTTTGAAGTCTAAATTCAACGTATCTATTCTTTTCCTTATTGTTGGAACAGAATAAATTACAATTTTCCCAAAAGCAGATATAATAATATTTAGTATTCCTTTTTTATTGCTTTTAGATATTGGGATAATATAAATTACAAGTAAAATTATATTATTGAAAAAACACCCACCGATGAAAACAATGTATCCTATCAAACTATTAAATATTGTGATTACTGTAATGGGCGATTTTTGATTATCCACTCTGTTTTGAACAAATATGTTGAATAATACCGGTTGAAAAATGAGAGAAATAATCAATATGCATACTATCCCTAAAACACTAATAATTGCAACAGATTTTATTGCAGGATGCTCAGCGAAAAATAGAACACCTGTCCCAATAATAGTCGTTGCTGCAGATAATAGAATTGCCGTTTTGTACGAGCTTAATGATTCTTTTTTATATTTATATTTAGCCAATAAACCATCCGTAATAAAGATACTGAAGTCATCTCCTAATCCGAAAATAAAGGTTGATATTACAATGTTAACAAAATTGAATTTGATACCCAATAGAACCGCTATTCCAAGTATCCATATCCAACTAATAACCATTGGAATAAAAGCTAATAAAGCCAATTCAATTCTTCCATAAATCAATAGTAATGTAATAAATACAATCAATGAGGATACTATCAATATATAATTGAAATCACCTTTTACTATTTCAATCATAGCTTCAGCAGTCTCAGCTCTATCGAAAATTTGAACTCCTTTAATTTTATTGACAGATGTTTTAAGTGTTTCTAGATTATCTTTTTTGACAACCAGTGTTGTAATAAAAGTGGTTCTACCTTCATTTTCATGAATTAAATCACTTAAGCCAATTTTCTCTGCTAATTCTTTGGAGAACTTAACGTTTTTGTTTTTTGGCGCTATCCATGTATTGAATTTACTGAATGCGTCATCACTAAACCCTAAATTATTTGATAGGATTCCAATTTGAGATTGTAACGTGCCTCTTCTAGTTTCCCAGAATTCATCCCATAAAAGTCTTTTTTCGGTACTTATTAATGCAGGGATTATAAATTTTGAAGCAGAAATGACATTTGAAATTTCCCCTCTGTTTTGAATTGGCTGTAAATGCCTATATAGGTTGTAGTTTATTTCAGCTGCTTCTTCAAAGGAGTTTGCTTCTGAAAAAATAAATAACTTTTTTTCTGCTTCTGGATTAATTCCAACCAGTAATTCTTCTTCTAATTTTAATTCTTCGGAGTGATAGTTTAGATTACTTAGATTATTGTCGAATTCTATATCAAAAGAAAAATACAAAAACACTGCTGTAAGTATTGTAATAATAGGGACTCCAATTCTTGTTAAATATTTTTCAGGCTTTTTAAGCTTAGGTTCTTTAACAACACTAGCAAATGTTTCACAATTAAAGTTTACTTGATGAAGTATAATAGGTAAAAAGATTAATGTAAATAAGACAGATCCACCTAGGCTGAGAGATGCGAATAGTCCAAAATCTTGTAAAACCACCGAGTCAACAAAAAGCAAGGCAGCAAAAGCTGTAATCGTAGTCAAACTGCCTATAAAAAGAGGGGTTCCAATTTCTTGTATTGTAATACGAATTGATCTTACGTGTTTTAAATGAGTGAAAAAATGAAACGAATAATCTAACACTATTCCAAGGACTACAGCTCCAGTCGCAAGAGAGATCCCGGATATGTTAGGCTTGAAATACCCTATGATTCCAAGAGAGAATAATGCCCCAAAAATAACAGGCAACATAAAATATATAGGGATTAAAATTTTTCGGTAATAAATGAACAGGATTAACAAAATGCTTATAATGGAGATAGTCATTGTTAAAAAAGTATCTTTTTTAATCTGAATTCTGTTCTCTGCCTCGATAAGAAATGTTCCAAAATAGGAAACAGGATTTTCTTTATTATCCAAATTCCATTTAGTTTTAAACTTTAATAATTTGTCATACAAACTAAGCTTAGTCCCATTCTCCACGTTTTGGAAATTTGTATTAGCTGTAATCAAAACCTCTTGTCCATTGGAAGAATATAAGTAGCCTCTGTCAACTTTCAAACTTGAAGCACTTTGCATACCCTCACCCCAGGTTTTAAAGAAAGAAGAAGAAAGGAATAAGGGGTCTCTTAGTATAAAGTCTTTCAATACTGAACTACCTGGAGAAACAAGTTTCCTGTAAGAATTGTTGAGAGCAACGTCGATAGAGTCTTTCGAGAGCTTACTTTCTATATCTTGATAATATAAAGAATCAATAAATAATGGAAAGTTGTCATAATAGTAATTGAATATTTCGTCTTGGATGCCTTCTCTTTTACCCTTAATGTCAATTATTAAGTTTCCTGCATTTACTTTTATTTCATTTTGTAAATCAATGATTAAGGTATCAATTTCTACTTCATCTAAATCTTGAACAGCAATTGAAAAAACAATTTTATTATTATTGTTTTCAACAAAGGTGCTGAGTTTAGTAAATGTTTCACCTTGCGGTAGTGTGGATAAAATACTTTCGTTAACTTGAATTTTTGTAATACCGAATCCTAGAATCACGATAAAAGAGATTAATAGGACATAAAAGAGCATTGTTTTTTTTAAGAAAAAATCAGTAATATTTATCAAAAGCGTTTTACTCATTTATTTTTAATTGATTTTCTCCTTTGAATACACAAATTTAAAGCATTATTTTGGCACTCCCATTCAGAAACATATGAAAAAATTAACATTAGATAGAATTGAAGAATTAACTTTTAACAAGGATAAAGTTGTGTTGGATACTGGTTCAATGAATGATGTTAACTCTTCATTTAAATTTTTAAAGGAATTTTCTAAAGACAAAATAATTTATGGTATAAATACTGGGTTTGGGCCAATGGCTCAATTTAGAATTGATAATCAAGAGTTAAATGGGTTGCAATACAACTTAATTAGAAGTCATGCTAGTGGCGCCGGAAAACCATTAAATGAAACTTACGCAAGAAGCGTAGTTGTTGCGCGTTTAAATGCTTTTATGCAGGGGAATTCTGGAATCAGTATTGATGTAATTGAGCAGTTAGTTGCATTTTTAAACAAAAATATTGTTCCCGAGATATTAGAGCACGGCAGTGTTGGCGCGAGTGGTGATCTAGTTCAGTTGGCGCATCTCGGATTAAATTTAATAGGTGAAGGATCTGTTTATGAAAATGGCATTAGAAAAGATGCTGCAGACGTATTAAAAGCAAAAGAAATTCCACCGTTAAAATTACAATTGCGAGATGGGCTAGGTTTAATTAATGGAACCTCCTGCATGACAGGGATAGGAGCTATTAATCTTATTTATGCTTATAGATTGCTGGATTGGGGTATTGCTAGTTCTTCTATGATTAATGAAATGGTAGAGTCTTTTGATGATTCCTTTTCCAAAGAATTGAACGAAACAAAGCTTCATCCAGGTCAGTCTAGTGTTGCAGAAAAAATGCGAAGACTTATTTCAGGTAGTAAGCTTATTAGAAAAAGAGAGAAGTTGTTTGAAGATGATGCTGAATTACAGAGGAAAGAGTTTAGGAAGAAAATTCAAGAATACTACTCAATTAGATGTGTTCCGCAAATTTTGGGCCCTATTTCAGATACATTAGATTATACGAAAAAGGTAATTGAAAATGAAATTAATTCAACCAATGATAATCCAGTAGTTAGGCCAAAAGAAAATAACGTTTTTCATGGAGGTAACTTTCATGGTGATTATATATCCTTGGAAATGGATAAGTTGAAAATTGCAATAACTAAATTGTCAATTTTAGCAGAGAGACAGTTAAACTTTTTATTAAATAATAACTTAAATACTCAATTTCCGCCCTTTTTAAATGCAGGAAAACTTGGGTTTAACTTTGGGTTTCAAGGAATTCAATACACAGCTACCTCTACGGTTGCAGAGAACCAATCATTATGTAATTCAGTTTATGTGCATAGTATTCCTAATAATAATGACAATCAAGATGTTGTAAGTATGGGAACAAATAGTGCTATAATAGCAAAGAGAGTAATTGAAAATTCTTACCAAGTTATGGCAATCCACCTTATGGCTATTTGTCAGGCTGCAGACTTATTGGAAGAAGGGAAATTTGATAAATTATCTAAGAAATCGAAAGAACTATACAAGACAATAAGATTGAAAGCAGACTTCATTAAAGAGGACGTTTCACAATCTGAAAAAATTAACGATATTAGTAAATATATTAAAGAAACCCCATTTTCATTATGAAAACAGCAATAGTAACAGGTGCGTCTAGAGGTTTAGGCAAAGCCATCGCAATTAAATTAGCCAAAGACCTTGGGTTACACATTATTGTAAATTATTCTTCGAATAAAGATGCCGCAATTGATACTTTAAAGACGATTAAAGAAAATGGAGGATCTGGAGATATATTGCAGTTTAATGTCCAAAATAAGGAGGAAGTAGATTCTGCATTAGGTGGTTGGAGAGATAATAATCCCAATCATAAGATAACTACGTTAGTGAATAATGCAGGAATTACTAGAGATGGATTGTTTATGTGGATGCCAGAAAAAGATTGGGATGATGTTTTAACAATCTCTTCAAAAGGGATGTTTAATTTAACGCAAAACGTTATTCAACAAATGCTTAGAAACAGATATGGTCGCATAATCAATATTGCTTCTCTTTCCGGATTAAAAGGTGTTCCTGGTCAGACGAATTATTCAGCTGCAAAAGGAGCTATGATTGCTGCTACAAAAGCACTTGCACAAGAAGTCGCTAAAAGGAAGGTGACAGTGAATGCTGTTGCACCCGGGTTCGTTGAAAGTGATATGACAAAAGACTTAGATGAAAACATGTTAAAAAAGATGGTTCCTATGAATCGTTTTGGTAAAGCTGAGGAAGTAGCAGATCTTGTGAGTTTTTTAGCTTCTGACAAAAGCGCCTATATAACAGGAGAGGTAATAAATATAAACGGAGGGATTTATTCATAGTATGGAAAGAAGAGTTGTTATTACAGGAATTGGAATTTACTCGTGTTTAGGAGATAATTTAGAAAAAGTCAATAAGTCGCTTTATAACGGGGTAAGTGGAATTGTAATAGACCCGGAAAGGAAAGAAGTAGGGTACCGGTCTGCATTGACTGGCATGGTAGCTGCACCAGATTTGAAGCCATTCCTTTCAAGAAGAGAACGAATTGGTATGCATCAGCCTGCGATGTACGCATATTTATCGACTAAAGAAGCTTTAGAAAATGCGAAACTGGATGTTGATTTTTTAGAGCAAAATGAAACGGGAATTATTTTTGGTAATGATAGCACCGCAGGAGCTATAATAGAAACGGTTGATAAGTCCAGGGAGAAATTAGATAATACATTGATTGGAAGTGGAGCAATCTTTCAAAACATGAACTGCACTGTAAATATGAACCTTTCTACAATCTTTAAGTTGAAAGGAATTAACTTTACTTTAAGCGCTGCTTGTGCTTCTGGATCACACTCCATTGGAATGGGGCATCTACTAATAAAGCAAGGGTTACAAGATAGAGTTATTTGCGGAGGGGCTCAAGAAATTAACCTTTATACAATGGGTAGTTTCGATGGTTTAGGGGTGTTTTCTATTCGCGAGAATGACCCGTCAAAAGCATCAAGGCCCTTTGATAGGGATCGTGATGGTTTGGTTCCATCGGGAGGAGCGGCAACAGTAATATTAGAATCATATGAATCTGCTGTAAAAAGAGGAGCACCTATATTAGCAGAGGTAATAGGATATGGTTTTTCATCAAATGGAGATCATATTTCAAATCCAAATTTAGATGGTCAATTTAGGTCCTTAAATATGGCGCTAAAACAATCTAATGTTTCAGCTTCAGATATAGATTATATTAATGCGCACGCAACTTCTACTCCAGTTGGTGATGGTACTGAAGCAAAAGCAATTTATAATGTTTTTGGAGGTGATGTGCCTGTTAGTTCTACAAAATCAATGACTGGGCATGAATGTTGGATGGCCGGTGCGAGCGAAGTTGTTTATTCATTATTAATGATGCAAAATAATTTTATTGCACCAAATATAAATTTTGAAAACCCTGATGAAGATTCAGCTAAAATTAATGTGATACAACAAACTACAGAGAAAAAGATAGATTGTTTCTTGTCAAATTCGTTTGGGTTTGGCGGAACTAATTCATCATTAGTAATCAAAAAATTTAAAGAGAAAAAACACTAAACCCTGTTGTTTTCTTTTGCTGAGATAGAGGAAACGAATTATTTTAAAGGATCAATAAAAAATGTAATAGCTACAAAATACATTTATAAACTTGCAATAATTATTGAAAACAAAACGAAAGATTATTTAGTTTTTGATTCAAGAGAGTCTAGGTTTGAATTTTCAGTAGGAGAACAAAAACTGAATGGTAATGAGTACATTATATAGTTTCATAAGACAATTACTAAAACACATCAGACTTCAGAAAAGGGGCCTTATAGGGCAGAGGATTTTAATTTTGGAGGCTTATCCAAAGTATCATCTGAAGGAAAAATTGCTGCTGCTCTTAACTTTATGTTGCCAGAAACGGTAAACAGTTTTTCTGCGGGTGATTTTGAAGTTACTTTGATATGCAATTTACAGATTTAACTATTGTTTGGGATGATGCATTTACTTCAAGTAGTAAAACAAACTTTAATGTAAGGGGAACCTACAATTGTAAAGTTGGGTGAACCAAGAACAACAAATAAGTAAGTAAAAGAGCCCCTTTGAGAATTCTTGAAATTAAAGTCCATCAGTATATTTTTTGAGTTTTTGTAAAAAAAAAGATACTTTTGTAACCTAAGTCGCAAAATAAAGAGCAGCAATGAGTAGAGAGGAAATAATTGAAACTGTAAAAGAGTTTTTGTCTGAAGAGTTTGAAGTAGATAAAGCTGCAATAATTCCAGATAATAATTTAAAGGAAACTTTAGATTTAGATAGCCTTGATTATGTAGATTTAGTGGTGGTTATAGAGGAGAATTTTGGGTTTAAAGTAACTGCTGATGACTTTAAAGACATCGTTTCTTTCGATGATTTTTATGGATTGGTTGAGATAAAATTAGGGCAAAAAGTATAGGGCTTAAAGCTCCAAGTAATGCTGTTTCTATGAGTAAGTGGGACGGAAAAAGTAAAGGGTCCGTTTTTGGCTATAAAATATTTCTGATTACTATAAAATATTTAAGTATTGGTATTGTTTATAATACCATACTAAGGTTGGTTAGCTTGTATTTTTATTGGTTTTCAGAAGAAAAAAGAGAACCACTCGTAAAGTTCTATCAAGAGGCATTGTCCTACGACAGGAAAAAAGCATTAAAAACAGCAAAAAGTAATTTCTATATTTTTGGTCAAACGTTAGTAGATAGGGTTGTTTTTCTGGTGGGAAAAAACAAACAATTTACGCATACATTTGAAAATGAGACTCAGCTGATTGAAATGAGTAATGCTGGTAAAGGTGGAGTTTTAATTAGTGGGCATTTAGGGAATTGGGAAACTGCGGGAAACCTATTGGTTAATAGGTTGTCATCTAAGATTAATGTGATAATGTACGATGAAGAAGTTCAAGAAATAAAGGAGTTTTTGGATGCAAATACTGGTGGTTCAAAATTCGATATCATAGCAATTAAGGACGATTTTTCACACATTATTAAAATCTATAATGCATTATCAAATAATGAGTTTATTGCTGTTCATGCGGATAGAGTGAAAGAAGGAACTAAGTTTATCGAAATTGACTTTTTTGGAAAACCCGCAAAATTCCCTTTAGGACCATTTATTATAGCTTCTAAATTTAAAGCTCCGGTTACATTTGTGTTCGCTGTTAAAGAAACTAAATATCACTATCACTTAAGTGCGACTCCAGCAATTACAGAAAGTAAATCTCCTGAAGATATTGCTCAATTATATGTCCAAGAATTAGAGAAAAAGGTTAAATTACACCCTGAACAGTGGTTTAATTATTTTGAATATTATGATTACTAGTGACATAACATCGATTATACCTCAAAGAAGGCCCTTTGTGATGGTGGATAGTTTGATTGAAGCATCAGAATCTGGATTTGAAACAACATTTTCGGTCTCAGAAGAAAATCTTTTTATAGAAGATGATTTTTTACAGGAGCCTGCCTTAATTGAGAATGTTGCTCAAACCGCCGCTGCAGGTTTTGGTTATCTAAACAGTAAGTTGGATGCTGAACCAAAAATTGGGTTTATTGGAGCTGTTTCGAAACTAAAGGTACATTCGTTACCTAAGGTAAATTCAATAATTAATACAACGGTAACTGTATTATTCAGAATGGAAAATATTTTTCTTGTAAAAGGCGTCAATAAAGTTGATGATATAGTTTTACTTGAATGCGAAATGAAAATAGTAATAACATGATTTCGTTAAAGACAATCGTTTCTATTAAAATCAGGTTCAGTGAAACAGATGCTATGGGAGTAGTGTGGCATGGGAACTATTTAAAGTTATTTGAAGACGGAAGAGAAGAGTTTGGGAAGGAGTTTGGTATGTCATATTTGAAAGTATATGGAGAAGGTTTTTTTACTCCAATTGTCAAATCCGAAGTAGAGCATAAAGCTCCAATATATTATGGAGAGGAGGTTCAGGTAACTGCTACTTATATCCCGACTAGAGCTGCAAAGATTGTATTTCAATATGAAGTGATGAATCTATCTACAGGGAAAGTTTGTGCAATAGGCCAAACAATTCAGGTGTTTTTGCAAAAAGATACCAGAGAGTTAGAGTTGTTTTCTCCAGACTTTTATAAAGAATGGGAAAATAAAATGGGGATTAAACATAAATAGTAGAATGGATTTATTCATAGGCTCAGAAAACATCATATCTCCATTAGGAAATACAGCATCTGAGAACTTTAATTCATTACGAAGAAACGAGAGTGGAATCCAAAAACATATTAATGTCGGCTTTAAAGGAGAAGATGTTTACCTTTCTAAAATCGATTCAAAATCAATTGATTTTTACAGTCTTTTAGAGCAAAGTTTTTCAGAGTCAATAAAGGGAATCTCTGATGAAATAATTGAATCAGGACGATGTTTGGTGTTTGTTAGCACAACGAAAGGAGATCTGAGTCATGTAAATGAGGATTCAATTCATTCATCCGTGCAGCGATTGCAAAATCAATTTAAATTAGCCAACTACCCATTAATAGTTTCAAATGCATGTATTTCAGGTATATTAGCATTAAACGCTGCAGCAAAATTGATTAGGAGTGAAAAGTATGACCACGCCATTGTTATTGGATGTGATGTCGTTTCTGACTTTATTTTGTATGGGTTTCAGTCTCTTTTTGCAATAAGTGAATTGCCTTGTGAACCTTTTTCAGCAGATAGGAAAGGGATTACATTGGGCGAAGGAGCTGCCACAATAGTGATGTCAAAAGACAAGGATATATTTTTTGCTTCTCCATTAAGGTATTTAAGTGGTTCTTCATCTAACGACGCTAACCATATTTCAGGGCCTTCTAGAACCGGAGAGGGGTTGGCAAGAACAATTATAAAAACAATAGAAAATGCAAACGTTTTGATTTCTGATATTGATTATATATCAGCTCATGGAACCGGGACTTTGTACAACGATGAAATGGAATCTATTGCGTTAGATAGATTGAAACTGAATGATGTGCCTATTAATAGCTTAAAAGGTTACTACGGTCATACTCTTGGAGCGGCAGGAGTGATTGAAACCGTTGTTTCAATGCAATGTCTGCGCAATAATTACTTAATCAAGAGTCTGGGATATAAAGAACAAGGAACATCTTGTAATATCAATATGATTCAAAAGAATTTAGAGAGAGAAATAAAAGTTGTTTTGAAGACATCCTCTGGTTTTGGCGGATGTAACGCTTCAGCTATTCTATCGAAATAATGAATTACATAACCACATATTGTCATATTAATAGTGAAAGTTGTAAAGTGAATGGGGCAATTGTCGCTGAGAATACTGGAGAAAATTGGCTAAAGGATTTATATCTAAATCTAGGAATAAAATATCCAAAGTTTCATAAGATGGATACATTGTCACAGGTTGCTTTCTTGGCTTCAGAATTTTTGATAAGATCGAATGAAGATATTGGTAAGTATAAGGAGGATGAAATAGCATTAATTTTCAGTAATAAAACATCAAGTTTGAATACTGATATTAAATATCAGAACTCTTATGAAAATGGCGGAACAGCTAGTCCAGCTATGTTTGTTTATACGTTGCCTAACATATTGTTAGGTGAAATATCTATACGGAATAAATGGTATGGGGAACATATATTTACTCTTTTTCCAACATTTAATCAGAAGTATTTTGTTGATTACCCTGAAGCTTTGTTAGGAGAATATACGAAGGCTTGTTTATGTGGATGGGTAGAGGTTAATAATGATAAAATAGAAGCTTTTTTATTTTTTATTGAGAAAAAAGCCTCAAAACAGTTAAATTTGTTGCATACAGAACAAAATATTGAACGACTTTACAAGCAAGCTAATGGGTAATCTAAAAGAAGATTTAAAATCACAAATAATTGAACAGCTAAACTTAGAGGAAGTATCTGTTTCTGAAATAGAAGACGATATGCCTTTATTTGGCGACGGGTTAAGTTTAGATTCAATCGATGCATTAGAATTAATTGTTTTATTAGAACAATACCATGGTGTTAGAATAGCGAACCCTGAAGAGGGGAAGAAGATTTTTCAGTCTGTTAACTCAATGGCGGAATACATTATTCAGGAGAAAAAAGGAGCTTAATTTTGCAGTATGAATGTTTATGTTACCGGCATAGGTGTTATTTCTGCCATTGGAAATAATGTAGATGAAAATTATAATTCCCTTACATCGCTTAATCATGGAATTGGTCCAGTGCAATTTTCAAATAACAAAAAGACTCATTTAGTTGGTAATGTTAAACTTTCCGATGAAGCTATAATTGAAAAATATTCAGTTAAAAATTTACCCATTTCTAGAACTTCTCTTTTGGGAATTATTGCAGCTTCAGAAGCATGGGGAAGCAATAAGCATATGAAATCCATCCGAACAGGACTTATTTCGTCTACTTCAGTTGGTGGAATGGATAAAAGTGAAAAATACTATCGACAATTAATACAACATGAGGATATTGACAATAGCTTAATCCTAACTCATGATAACGGAAATACAAGCGAGAAAATTGCTAACTTTTTAGGATTGGAAGGCTATGTAAATACTCTTTCCACAGCCTGTTCGTCATCCTTAAATGCGATAATGCTGGGAGCTAGAATGATTCAACAAGATAAGTTGGACAGAGTTATTGTTGGGGGTTCAGATGCATTTACAGAATTTACTCTTAATGGTTTTGATTCACTAATGATATATAGTGATGAAATGTGTAAGCCATTTGATGAAAACAGAAATGGACTAAACCTCGGTGAAGGTGCTGGGTTTCTTGTTTTAGAATCTAACAGATCGATTAAAGAAACGAAAAATACTCAGTTATGCGAATTGGTTGGATGGTGTAACGCGGCTGATGCATTTCATCAAACGGCTTCCTCTCCGGAAGGGAAAGGAGCTACGCTAGCCATTGAAGGAGCATTAAAACAAGCTAATTTATCACCAAATGATATTGACTATATAAATGCACACGGAACAGCGACTAAAAACAATGATTTGTCTGAATCCAGAGCAATAATCAATGTTTTTAAAAATAATATCCCCTCGTTTAGTTCTACAAAAGCATTTACCGGTCATACGTTAGCAGCATCAGGTTCGATAGAAGTAATATTTTCAATATTAACATTAACTAAGGATGTGATATTTCCAAATTTAAATTTCATCCAACCTATTGAACAAACCAAGTTAAATCCTGTAACGGAATTAACCATGAATAAAAAGGTGAATTGTGTTCTTTCTAATTCATTTGGCTTTGGGGGGAATAATTCAACTGTAATACTTCAAAAAATATAGGATATGGGTTTTTATATTAATGGGGCATCAGCAATTTCGCATCAAAGCACCTTTAAGAATAAAGGATACACAGAGAATATATTTGAGCTAAATTCAAGTCATGAGTTATTGGCACCTAATTACAAAGAATATATAGATTCGAAAGCGTTAAGAAGAATGAGTCAGATTCTTCGAATGTCAATTACATGCGGAATCGATTGTTTATCTCAATCCGGAATAGAGAATACAGATTCTATTATAATTGGAACGGGATTAGGTTGTCTGATGGATACCGAGAAGTTTTTAAAAAACGTTCTTACTCTAGATGGATTGATACCACCAACCGCATTCATTCAATCAACACATAATACTATTGCAGGCCAGCTGTCATTGCTATTAGAGAATAATAATTACAATATGACGCATACGCAAAATACAGTTTCTTTTGAGCACGCCTTATTGGACTGTATGTTAAGATTAAATGAAAATGATAACAACGTTTTAGTTGGGGGTGCGGATGAACATATTCCACTACTTGATAATATTGCTTCAGACATTGGGGTGAAAATTGTAGAAGGTAAAATGACCTCCGGAGCAGCAATGTTTGCTTTGTCTAATGAGAGAAATAAACATTCTTTAGCCAGGGTAATGGATGTTGAAACTTATTATGGGAAAAGTAAGAATTTGCAAGATCAAGTAAATAGTTTCATTGAAGGAACTGAAATAGACCTTATTTTGATTAATAGCAATGAAGCCTTGGAATTCGACCTTGAAAACATTGTGAATTATAGTAGTATCTTCGGGTATTTACATTCTGGATCAGCACTAGCGCTGCATTATGCTGTAGATGTTATAAATGAAGAAGGAAAACAGAATATTCTTATTGTAAACTATTTAAATGATAATATGGGCTTAATTTTAATTTCAAATCTTGAAGCATAATATAGCACTCATATTATTAACTTTTGGCATTGCAGTAATAAGCTATTTCGATTTTGGGAGTTATTATTATTGGATAATACTTGTGTTTTTACTCGCCGGGTCCTCTTTTCTATTAATACTGGGTAGTAGTGTGTTGACACTTAATTATTTCATTAAGTCAGTAAATAAAGGGAGTTCAAACGGAATTTCACTGACTTTTGATGATGGTCCCGATGCAATGCTAACGCCAAAAGTGTTAAATATTTTAGAGCAACACAATGTGAAAGCAACTTTTTTTCTGATTGGGAAATATGTAGAAAAACATCCTGAACTTGTAAATGAAATAATAAATAAAGGACATATTGTTGGTAGTCATTCGTATAGTCATGACAATAAAATTGCTGTATTTTCTACTTCTAAATTAACGGATGATTTAGAAAAAGGTATAGCAGCAATTCAAGTAGTAATTGGAAAAAGAAGTACTTATTTTCGTCCACCTTTTGGTGTCACTACCCCCAGGTATAAAAGAGCTTTGAAAAAAATAGGTGTCAATTCAGTAGGATGGAGCCTTCGTTCTATGGATACAGTAGCCAAATCAAAAGAACAATTATTGAATAAGCTAACTAGTAAAATAAAACAAGGAGATATTGTTTTGTTACATGACAATTGTTCGATTACTGTAGATGCGTTACCTGATTTTTTATCCTTTTGTGATGAGAAAGGAATAGTTATTGTTCCTTTGGATGAAAACATAAGCATAAAGCCATATGCATAAAAATAAATTAGTAGCATTTCTGTTCCCTCTCACTTTTATATTTGGGCTAACTATTTCTGCTCAAGAAAAAAAGGAAATTTTTAATCCCGAAAATATTATCAAAAAAATTAAGGAAAAATCTTTCAACACGAACTCAATTGTTGCAGATTTCACTGAAAAGAAATATTTAAGTTATATGAAAGAGCCACATAGCTCTAATGGCATATTTTATTATAAAAAGGAGAATAAAATGAGGTGGGAACAATTTACTCCTTTCAGTTATATTTTATTAGTGAATGATGATGTGGTAAAAATAAAAGAAGATGGGGAGGAAAAACAGAATGCCATGTCCTCTAAAGTGATGGAGCAGATTAAAAAGCTAATGTTGATGCTTATTAATGGAGATTTTACCTCAAGTAAATCTTTTACGGCGACATATTTCGAGTCAAATGGAAGATATATAGTTGAACTCATGCCAACAATGGCAAGACTAAAGAAGGTCTATAAGATGATAGTGTTATCATTTGACAATCATTCTCTTCATTTAAAAAAGCTTACATTTATTGAATTGTCTGGGGATAAAAGTGAAATGATTTTCTTAAATGAACAAATAAACACTGAAGTTTCGGAGAATATTTTCACAAAATTTTAATTATGGCTCTTCAAGATTTCTATACAATTAATTCTTTTTATTTTCAATCGAATGTGCTATCAGCATCTGTAAGTATAAATCCAAACCACTCTATTTTCGAAGGACATTTTCCAGATAACCCAATAACACCTGGGGTTGTTCAAGTTCAAATGGTTAAAGAACTTCTTGAGAGACATTACGGAACAAAACTAAAAATGAAAGAAATGGGACGTTGTAAATTTGTTGCTATTTTGAATCCAAACGAATGCGTAAAATTTGAAATTGACATTGAAGTTCTTAATGATGTTGAATCACCAATTAAAATAAAAGCTATCGGTAAGGATGAAACTACTACCTACCTAAAGTTCAATGCCTATTACGAGAAATGAAAGGCTTAGAGTCAATAAATTGCTGTGTAATAATACCAACATTTAACAATGATAAAACTCTTGGGAGGGTTATTCAAGACGTACTTAAGTATACGGATGAAAATCGAATAATTGTTGTTAACGATGGAGCTACAGATACTACAGGACAGGTATTAGAACAATATAATGCCGGGTTAACCATTATCAAAAACAACATAAATAGAGGGAAAGGGTATTCTCTTAGAAAAGCCTTTAGTAAAGCAATAGAATTAGGTTTTCAAAATGCAATTACTATGGATTCTGATGGACAGCATTTTGCGAGTGATATTCCTAATTTCATTGTTGCTGCAATGGAGAATAAGGGAGCATTAATAATGGGTTCTCGTAACATGGGCCAAGACGGAATTCCAGCGAAAAGCTCCTTCGGAAATAAGTTTTCAAATTTTTGGTTCAAGATTGAAACAGGGATATCATTACCAGACACTCAAACAGGATATAGATTATACCCTTTAGATGAAATAGATAAGCTTAAATTATTTACAAATAAATTTGAGTTAGAAATTGAGGTTATTGTAAAGCTGGCGTGGAAAAATGTGCCGTTAGTTCCTATTCCGGTTGATGTTTTCTATGCTCAAGAGGGAAGAGTGTCACATTTCCGCCCCATTAAGGACTTTGCACGGATTAGTATGCTAAATACGTATTTGGTAACATTAACGGTGTTGTATTACTTCCATAAAAGGGTTTTAGGAAAAATATTGAAGAAGGGCCTTTGGACAATTATCAAGGAAGAAACAATAAAACCAACTGAATCTAATTTTATGAAAGCTTCTTCCATTGGATTTGGAATTTTTATGGGGATAGTCCCAATATGGGGTTTTCAAATGTTGATAGGGATTCCATTGTCTGTTGTATTCAGAATGAACAAGGTTCTATTTATTGCCGCAGCTAATATTAGTATTCCTCCCTTAATCCCCTTAATAATACTTATAAGTTACTTATTTGGAGGGGTGTTTGTAGAAAATGAAACGGATATTTCTTCTATTTCGGAAATATCAATTGAAACTATTCATTTGAATTTTGTGCAGTATACACTCGGGGCTTTTGTATTTGCGGTTGTTGCCGGATTAGTCTCTTATGTATTTGCCTTGGTATTGTTTCATAAATTTAGGAAATAAAAGAGTGGTGCTTCCTTGAATTTGCAATAATTGGGTTAGTATGGCATTGATAATTAAGTCAGGATTACTCTTTTATAGGTGTTTTTTCATGAGCTTCCCAATCGCTGTTCTTACAGCATAAGAACCATAAAAATTGCTTTATCAGGTCCAATCTCTTTAATAATAACCCTTGCCTTCTGTTAATCACTTTTATTTTTCCATTTATTATAATGATAGGTTTTAATTTCTTTCATTATATTATAGATTGATCTTCCCCAGTAATTTCTAAGTCCAAACCCACCAGGTTCACCTATTAGCCTTTCATGAATTAAAACTTCTTTTGTTTTTAAATTTATTGCAACAAAATGGAATAACCCTTGCCTAGTGTTTTTATTAAGGCTCTCCGCTATAAATAATACACCAATTCCTTCTATATTTTTAATATTGTAAGCCGTAACAAAATCATTAATGTCATCTCTTCCATAATTTGGATTGTTATTAGATTCAAGATTTTCAATAGCTGTTGTAGAATTAAGGCTCATTATCATATCTATATCATAATATACATCAGATTTTCTTAACATTCCTTTTATATCATATTTATCGGGTTCACTAAGAATAAGGTTGTTCCATCCAGGAAAGTATTGGTCTCTTATTTGAAAAGAGCTTTTGTTTCCCGCATCAGCAAATTGCGAGAATTCACCTATTAATTTGACATGAGAAAAATCAATACCTAACCAACTAACCTTAATATTACTCGGCTTGAATAAATCTTCTTTCGTTTGAGAATGCCCTATTAAGACAAAAAGGGATAGTAAACATGTAATAAGTTGATTTTTTTTCATGGTAAATTTTGTTTATAAGCCTACGAAGGATATGTGAAAGCTAATTTAAGTGAATTTGGTCTGGTAACCAAGTGATTGTAAGCATTATTCAATCCCCTTTTTTTGGTGGAAAGGTCATTGAGTGAAGAAAGGTAATCCTGCTGGAAAAAGAAAAATAGGGGATATTCAGGCTTGTCAGAATTCGAGTTTATAATTGGCACAAAACCAACAGTGACGACTTTAGCATTTCCGTTTCAACAAAAGAAGAAACTACGCAATCAATGATATATTCATCCGATTCATCAGGTGAATATCCGCAACAACTATCTAGCAAAATCATCACTAATTTATATATAAAATATAGCTTCTCAAATAAACCAATACTTATTTCTCAATAACTACTTATTTCGCTAAGTTTGATACATAATATTTAGATAATGAAAAATCATTACGACGTTTGCATTTTAGGTGGAGGATTAGCAGGGTTAACACTTTCTTTACAATTAAAAAAAGCGAGTCCGGAAATTTCTATTCTAACGCTCGAAATGAGAAGCGGAGATGCGCCTGACGCAGCCCATAAAGTTGGAGAATCAACGGTTGAGTTGGGAACTCATTACCTTAGAGAAGTTCTCAACCTGAAAGATTATTTGGATAAACATCAATTACCGAAGCATGGATTACGCTTTTTTTTTACGCCTCAGCATAAAAATGATATTTCTAAAAGGGTTGAACTAGGGCCAAGAGAAAGACTTCCTGTTCCTTCACACCAGATTGACAGAGGGACTTTCGAAAATGAATTAGTGAAACGTTCAAAAGCAATGGGAGTTGACCTCCTTCTAGGAGCAAAAGTTACTGCTGTCGATCTTAACAAAGAAATACATACAGTTGCTTACTCTTCTGATGGAAATGAAACAGAAATCACTTCTAACTGGGTAGTGGATGCTACAGGTAGATCTAGTTTTTTAAAGCGAAAACTTGGGTTAAAAAAGGAACTAAACCATTCTATCAGTTCTGCATGGTTTAGAGTCAAGGGAGAAATAGACATAGATAAATGGTCAGATAATTCCGCTTGGAATAGCTATTTAAAGCCTGGCTTACGAAGGTTAGGTACCATCCATTTTATGGATAAAGGCTATTGGGTATGGTTAATTCCTTTAGCAACGGGAAACACAAGTGTAGGCATTGTAGCTGATCCGAAATTTCATCCTTTTGATACTTACAACAAATTAGAAAAGGCTATGGATTGGCTTAAAGAAAATGAACCCCTTTGCCACCATTACCTTAGCCAGAAAAAAGAAGATGTAATTGACTTTAAAGTGCTCAAACATATTGCTCACCATTCAGAAAAAATATTCTCTCCCGATAAGTGGGCAGTGACAGGAGAGTCTGGGGTGTTTTTGGATCCCTTCTATTCTCCTGGCACTGATTTTATTGCCATGAGTAATACATTTATTACAGATTTAATCGTTAGGGATGCACACGATGAAGACATTCATTTAAGAACAGAAGTATATGAAAAGACTTATTGCTCTTTATTTAATAATTGGGTTCCGGTATACCAGAACAAATATTCTTTATGGGGTTTAACCCAAACAATGGTTGTCAAAATATTTTGGGATTGGGCAACTTACTGGTCTGTGCCAACTCTACTCTTCACAAATAACGGATTAACCAACATTATGGTATTGAGAGATTTATTTTCAAAAAAGGATAGTGCCGGGCAGAAATTCGGGAGATTAAACGCCCAAATGCAACAAGTGTTTGTAGACTGGTCTGAACATGACACAGAAACTTTTACAGATAGCTATATTGACCCGTTTGATATGGAATTTTTAAAAGAATTCCATAAAGGGTTAGATGATGTTCACACCGCTAGAGAGCTGAAAAAAGAAGTACATGATAATGTAGCGATACTTGAACATCTTGCTGCAGAAATCTTTAGATTGATGAGTAGAAAGATTTATGGAACTTCTATGGATTTAAAAATCAACCCTTACAAAATGTCTTTAAAAGAAAAACCTCAAAATGCTAATGATGGAATTGCTTTTATTGATGAAATAAGGAAAGATGTAAGTGTTATGTGGTATTACAAGTAGCGTTTACTTAAAGTTCCCAATCAGCAGCGCTTAAGGAAGCCTTAACAAAACAAAACTATGTTGCTTATTGTTGTAATGATTATAAATTAATATGGTTTTAATTTCCTTAACTGACTTTCTATAATAAGCTTCTTCAGGAATATTCTTCCCTTCAAAAACGATACAAGACAACCAAACCGCAAAAGCATTAGCCGTAGGAAAATCACCTATTAAATTTTTATAAGAAAAGATGGTTGTATCCTTAAAATGATCTGCTAGATTATCGTACCAAAAGTCATAACGGCTATCGCCATTAAAACCGAGTACTAACGCGTCAATCTCATCTAATTTAGTATTGTTTTTTTCTAAAAAACTAAGAGTTCGTTCTTCAATATTTTTTTTTTGAGGAAAAGAAAACTGTATAACATCTACAATTTCACATAATGCATTTTCTTTAGAATTGGAAACTACAAACATTGCAGCGCCCTCTCCTCTAACACTGCCCTCTGTGTTGCTTTTCAGTAATTGAGACGATTGCACTTCTGTTTTCTTAAAAAACCCAGCAGATTCATCTATGTTGTAATTATATTCAGAGGTTTCCTCAACTGCTCCTACCAAAAGCTCTTTAACTTCATTTTCTTCAAGCAGTAAAATTGCATCTAGTAAAGTGGCTTCAAAAGACAACCCTAAATTTGTATGGGTGTTATTATAGCCCATATTATTACTCATTAAAGCAAGACTTCCCGCTACAGCATTCGGTGTGCTCTGAATAAAGTTTGTAGGGGTTAAAGTTCCTTCATCATATTGAAGTATTTGATCTAGAAAAATAACACAAGCACGTAACCCACCCGTAGCAGTTCCTAAAATAATACCATCAATGTTTTCATGCTTTTTTATTAATGGCATTCCAGCTCCTATACCTATCCTTGTCGCTTTCCCCATTCTACGCATTAAAGACCGGGGTATTACGTCAGTATAATCTGGTTCAATTGTATAATATTTATTTCCTAAATACTCAATTACCTTACCATCCAAAAAACTACCCGAATAAGTGGTTTGAGGAGAGATGCAAGTATGGCTTAAGATATACATTATTACTGAGGTTTGCCGATGATTAATGATGAACAGTTTCCAGCAAAACCAAAAGAATTTGTCATCGCAAAATTGATTTTTTGTTGAGACTGATAACTAATAATAGGGGTTTGGTTAAAAGGTTGAATAGGTTTTTCAAAATTTAAACTCGGGTAAAGCTCCTGGTTCTGAATGCTTAAGACACTAAATGCAGTTTCTATTACCCCTGCAGCGGCTAAAGTATGCCCTGTATATGATTTTGTAGAATTAAAAGGAGGAAAATTTTCAAATGTTTTTTTGATTCCATATAACTCAGAACTATCGTTGTTTCCCGTAGCCGTTCCATGCGCATTTATATAATCAATATCTTGAGGCTTTAATGAAGCACTTTTAAGTGCTTTTGTCATTGCTGCTACTACTCCAAATGCTTCATCAGAAATAGATGATGGATGAAAAGCATCGTTGCTATTTCCAAAACCAGAAATTTCAGCGCATCTTTTTTTTTCACCAATTACATCTTCTGATTCTAGTATTAAATAAGCGGCTCCTTCCCCTAATGTTAAACCTACTCTCTCTTCATCAAATGGTTTACAAGGAGCCTTTGATAAAATTTGCAGCGCATTAAATCCATTAATAGTAAACTTCCCCAAAGCATCTGAACCTCCAACTATCGCTCTATTTGCTCTGCCTGACTTTATTAAGCGCGCACCCATCATTATAGCGTTTAATGAGGAAGAACAAGCGGTATTAATAACATCAACAACACCAGATAATTTATATACTTCAGCTATTCTTAAAGCATGAGCATTTCCCGTATATGATTCAGCGTATTCGGTGGTATCAGAATTTGAATACGCATCATTATACAGCTGCTCTGTTAAGCACATTCCTCCAATGGTACTGGCAGAAATAAAAGCAGTCTTTTCAGAAGAAATTTCATTCGGTGTCAAACCAGAAGCTTTAATCGCTTCTTCCAAAGCTGTAAAGGCTAATAAATCAGTCCTAGTTAGCCCTTTTTGGGTCATTTTGAGATTCTCTTTAAGTGAGGAAGTGCTCATTTTTACTTCTCCGAATAGGTGCGTTTGGGCGTAATTTGATTCAAGGTAATTGGTTTTACCAATACCCGTGTCACCATTTCTTAAATGAGTCAAATTATCTTCACTATTATTTCCAATAGCAGAAATGACTCCCATGCCCGTAACAAAGACTTTTTTCATGAAACACAACTATATTTTATCAGAATGCTCTTTAATGTACTCAGCCATATGATTAACGTCCACTAAAATCTTTCTCCCTTCAGTCGGGTTGTTTATTTTAATTCCATATTCCCTTTCCAAAAGCACAACCAATTCGATAGAATCAATTGAGTCCAAACCTAATTCCTCTCCAAAGAAAGGAGTATCATCATTAATATCATCAGTTGTAACATCAAGCAGATTCAAATACTCAATGATCTGTTTTTTTAATGTTTCTTTTAATTCCATGTTATAATATTTTTTCGAATTTTAATTTCAAGTAAGTTATGATCTGACAAAATGCTGTAAACAATAGCAGAAACCCAAAAACTGAAGATAATTCCCCCCAACTCCCGTCTTTCAAAAATAAGATATAAAATCCTTCTAAACACCAATGCATAGGTGAAAGCTCACTAATGATTTTTAGGTATTCTGGCATAACAAAAGTTGGGACCCAAATACCTCCTAAAGCAGCAAAAATAATAATCGATATTGCGCCTATACCATTTGATTGTTCCTGTGTTTTTGCCAAGGCCCCAATCATTATCGCATAGCTTACAGCAGCAAGGCTACAAATAAAAGTTGTTGCAATAAAAGCCATACTTGAAGAAGGCAAAACAAGTTGAGGTAAATTGATCAATGGAAAAATAAATATTCCAATAGAAAATATTACCAGAAACTGTAAGGAGGCAACAACCAAGAAAACCAGCATTTTGGAGGACAGAATATGAATATAGTTAGTAGGCATTGTTTTAAGGCGTAAAAAGCTTCCATTTATTCTTTCCTTTACAATATTACTACCTAAAGCAACCACCATAAAAAAAATTGCAAATATAGTCCAAGCAGGCACATTATGTTGTGTAGAGTTTGGTTGCCCCATCTTCTCAGAATTCGTTGCTGGAATTTGATTAATAACAACTTGATTCGATTTAATTTGTTCTTTAAAATTATCAGGGGAATGCTCAATGCCTACCTCAGAGTAAATTGACCCTATCATTAATTCATTTTCAATAGTATTTAATAAAGAGGAAATAACACGAATAATAGAATAGCTGTAATTCTCTTGAAGTACCGGATCCGTGTAAAAATTCAAACTCGAGAGTTGAACAGAGGTATTAGCTGGTTTCTCATCTATCAACCCTAATTCAAAAGTCATAGTTCGACTAATTTGGTCAGCTTTATTTAATAATTCCGATGAAAAGTTTTCGGGGATATATAATGCTGTTAGTTTATTGTCCTCTAATAAAACTTGTTTCAACTCATTAGGTTCTGAAATTGATATTTCCGCAAGATCAAACAACCCAGATTCATCCAGCAATTGAACTAATTTATCTCCTTGTTCACCATTATCCTGGTTAGAAATCAATAAAGAAATTTTATTCTCATTTACCATTTTATAGGCACTGTCTTGAATTATTGTCATAACAAAGACTAGTAGAATAGGCATTATAAACATTACTATAAGACCGACTTTATCGCTCAGTAAGAGCAAAGCTTCTTTTTTCAACGATGCGATTAATTTTATCATCATTACTTACTTTCTGTCAGCTTAATAAATAATGTCTGTAAATTTTTAACCTTGTGTAATTCTATTAATTCAGAAGTAGCGCCATGTGCCATTAGACTTCCTTTGTCAATCATCACAATTTGGCTACAAAAATCCTCTGCCTCAGATAAATGGTGAGAAGAATAAATTATAGTTGTCCCTTTACTGTTTATTTCGTTTAAAAATTTAATAATGGATAGCTTGCTTTGGACATCTACCCCTACTGTTGGCTCATCTAAGAATAGTATTTTAGGTCTATGAATTAATCCAATTGCTAAGTTTACTTTTCGTTTCATTCCCCCCGAGAATGTGTTAATTTTCTGATTGGCAACATCTAAAATCCCTAAAACAGACAATAATGAATGTGACCGTGTTTTAATTTCTTGCCTTGAAAGGTTATAAAGCGAACCAAAGTAGGCTAAATTCTGCATTGGTGTTAACTCATGATAAAATGCATGGTCCTGCGGCACAAAACCTAATATCTTTTTTAAATCAACTCCTGTAATTTGTGCGCCATCTTTAGCGTGATAACCAACTGTACCCGTTGTGGGTTCAATTAACCCACATAAAATTGAGATTAAGGTAGTTTTCCCAGCACCATTTGGGCCTAAAAAACCAACTTTATCTCCCGATTTAATCTGAAAAGAAACATTACTTAAGCTATCTATTAAGGCAGTTTTGTAACGCTTGCTAATTGAATTAAGCTCTATATGTGAGAGATCAAGATTCAATATTTCAATTTAAGTTTTGCTAATTTTTTAAATGCATATTTTTCAACTTCAGCAATTTCATACATTAAATTTGTAACATCATTAAAATCTTTTTGCTCTGTTAATCTGCCTTTATAAATTCCTGCCATCTGAACAGCAGATGAGCGCCATAAATCACCAGCTTTTGTAATCTGCTCTGATATAGAAATCAATCGGTCATCTTGCAAATACGCTGATGCTTCTTCCAAAAATGCAGCATATAAAAATCGAAATCCACCACCTCCTGTGCCAATTTCCTCTTGCATTCTGACAATCTGACCTAAATACAAGCCAGCTTGTCTTTCTCCGAGTTTATCTCTTAATTTTTTAACTTTGTTTGCCGTATATTTTATTCCACTTACCCCAATTACACGTCCTGGAATATATAGCATGTCATTTATGGTTCTTTTTATTCCTTTTACAATTCCTCGTCTAATCAATTCATTATCAACGCTGAATCCGCTTTTAGGATAATACAAATGTCCTTTAGGAGCCAACACGCCTTGCGCAAACCTCACTTTATTTAACTCTCCTTCGGTAAGCGTTGTAACACTCTCCATTACGGGGTCGCTGATATTGTATGTCTCATTTTTTTTACCGTAAACAATTATATTATGTGCATTAAAATGAAACCGATATTCTTTTGGAAAATAAGATAAATGAAATACTCCAACCTGACAGCCAATAGGGATGCCTTCAGCAATTTTCTCATCCAAAAACTGTTGGGCTTTTAATTCATCTTTGAATTTTTTGCGAACAAGATCTATTTTCAATGACTTGCAGGTCCTATTAAAAATAGCTCCTGGCATCGTTCTAAAGGAAATTGCGGGCCCTCCACTTACTTTCATAAAAGGAAGGTGGATATACAATAGCCCTGAACCTATTCCAAAGGCAAGAGGTTCTGTGATAAAATCAAGCCCTTGATGTTTTAACAAACCAGTTACAACTCCATTTTCACAATGAGCTGTCTGCATATGTGTGTAATCTTCTATCACTAACCTCTAAATTTTTTTAATTCATCAATGTTTATATTAAAAGCCTTCGCATATTTCTCAATTTTTTTATCACTCAGTTTTTTAAATCCTTTGCTAGTCATATGTTTCTTTATGGAGACCTTCCAAAACCCAGTATACCCCGACAACACTTTATAGTCCATTAATTGAAGGGTAAAATAATAATAAATAGAACTCTTATGTCCATCTAAAACGGCCTTTTTTGCTTCTTCAACCTGCTCTTTAATGTCTTCCCATGCGTTATCTAAAGCTTCATTTTTAACGCTCCATCCTGAACTTAACCCAGTTTCATATTTTCCGTCGCTGTTTTTAACATAGTAGACTTCTCTCGTCATACTTTTTAAAGCGCTTGAATCTTGTGGGATGTTTTTTTTTTCCATTTTAACAAACTGTTAAATGGCAATATACGTAAGAAAATCTTGAGCTTTCAGGAACTACCAAGAGTAGTTTTTCTCCTTTTCTAAGTTTTCCACTTTTAAATAATTCATCAACCATTAAGTAAATAGACCCTGCCCCAACATTTCCTTTGGTTGCCAAATTGGTAAACCATTTTTCTTTAGGAATATGCATATCTAATTCATCCCAATGTTGAGCTATTTTACTTTCAAAGAAATAACTAGACATATGCACTAAAAAATAATCAAAGGTCTCCGAACTTATATTGTGCTTTTTAAATATTTCGGGAATTTTAAGAAAACTCAATTCAACAATTTTTTTACCTAGCAATCTTGTATCCTGTTTAATACTAAAAATTGATTTTTCACTTGCTTCAGCAGGTGTAAACTCCATATAACTTTTCAGCTCTCCGGAGTCAAGTTTATCTGCTCCCATATACATGCAAACCTCTTCTTTATTGGCAAAAGAAATTGCCTCCATCCAATCTATTCGTAAAGAAATATCGTTTTCGTTGGCTTTAGACTCTAATAAAAATGCTCCTGCACCGTCAGACAACATCCATCGTAAAAAATCTTTTTCAAAAGCTAAATAAGGATTCTCTCCTAACTTAATCAATTCCTGTACTTCAGCTTCAAAGTGCTCTGCCCGCATTATTTTAGATAATCTTTCAGAGCCTGTACAAACAGCTTTATTCTTATCTCCTAAACGCAAAGACATAAATGCATATTTCAAAGCATGCATCCCTGAACAACAGTTACCAGATGGAGATGTTACTTCAATAGATTCCATTTCAGGTAACCATCCATGAACCATAACACCATGTGAAGGCATCATTTGGTCTGGGGAAGAAGTTCCACAAGAAAGCAAATCGATTTCTTTAATTTTGTTAGAGGTATTATCAAACAATTTCTTTACAGCTAGCGAGGTTAATTCAGCGTTAGTATGAGTTGCATTTCCTTGCTTATCAATTGCATAGTAACGCTCCTTTATTTTGTTACTCCGCAATACCAATGACTTTTGCCTTGACCCCTTATCATTGATGAACCCCAAATAATCTTCAATTTCGTCATTGGTAACAATAGCGTTTGGAAGATAACTAGATGTTCTTGTTATATATACGTCTGGCATTTTTCAACTAGTTTTATTAAGCAAGTAATTATCTTTTTTTCTTTGAATGGTTTTATAGCTCAACGGTCTAAACACTAATGTGTAGATTGTTAAAACTATTGGAGATACGACAAAAAGTGCAAAATACAAATAGTTTCTAAAAATGGTTAGCCATAATGCTCTTTTTTTAGGAGTAACTCCTCTTTTCTTTATAGTGTTTGCCCAAATTTTAAAAAGTGTTTTTGCTCTGGACTCAATAAAAAGAATACTAGCATTAATCTTTATTCTGTTAAGTTGTAAAATACGATTTTGTAATTCTGTATAAGTTGCATTTTGAAAAGAATACACCACTTTTTCGCCAAACAAATAGCTTTTTCTAATATCCTCGTCTGATACTCCTGGCTTTGGAAAGATCCCCCATTTTTTATCTTTTTTCCCTTTAGACATCCAATGAACAATTGTTATTACACTAATCAAATTAGTCGTTCTATCAATTAAAGGGATATTAGCAACAAGGTTGCCCCCAGCGTCTTTTATCAATTTAGCTACACTTTCTTGTGCGTTTAACCACATATTTCTGGCTCCAATAATCGTTACTATTGGTTTGCCTTTTAACAATTTACGAAACGTTTCATTTTTTAAAATTGCTGTAGTTGGCATTGAGGGAGAAAGATACCATGGTTGATATCCTAATACAATTAAATCGTATTCATTGTATTTAAATTTAGGAGGTATAATTTCTATGGCTTCTTCCAAAACTGTCTCAGGCATTACATCATAAAATGATTTAGTGTCCCAGGGAAATGGAAAAGGCTTATCTGGTTCTATAAATACACGATCAATTTCTGCATTTATTTTATTAAACGGAATCAAAAAATTATCGACAATCTGGGTTAATTGTCCCGATTGCGAGAAACCTATTGCCAATATTTTTTTCATTTAATTAGAGCACTTTGCAATGTGCTTGATTTTTTTGCATAATTAGAAATAATCTTTTTAAGCTTTTCTGATTGCTTCGAGAAGTTATTGGTAATTACCTGCACATCTTCTGCAATATTCTTGTTATAATTTAAAATATCAGGACAATGCTCTTGAATACTAAGACGTAAAAACCGGTATTCTGTTTGATTTGGGAAATTTTCAATCTCAGTCTCTAATAATTGAACACCTGTTTTAAATGTTTTAATTTTTTTTACTGCATTCACTTCGAAGGCAGCTTTTTTAGTAAGAAGAGCTCCTCTGTATGCGTTGTTAATGGTTGAAGGATCTTGTTGCTCTAGTTCGATAATTAACTTATTTATACCCTGAATATCCTGACCTGATAAGGTAGAATAAAATTCATCTTTATCTATGGCTAAATTCATTAACGATAAAAAATGCAGGATTAAACAAAGCATTGTTTTCATAGTAATACCAATTGGGCTACCTATCAATGTTGCTCACTTTCCAGCAAGAAACATTCCTCAAATATAGACAAAGTTAACAATAAAAGTTTTTAAACTCTCACTCCACTCATGCAAACATTTTTCAATCTATTAAAGGCTTCCTCTTCTAGTTTCAAATGTTTTCGTCAATTAAATGGATAATACCTGAGCATTAGAAATAATGAGTAGGCTCTAGCTTTATTTTTTATTAGCAACTATTTTTTAATTTTAATCCGTTTCAATTTCATTATTGTAAATGTTCTCAGTAACATAATATCCACCTTCAATATATCTTTCGCCCTATTTTAGCTGATTACCTGAATCAAAATGAATTATTGAATATTAATTATTCATTTGTTAATATATTCTTTCGTTGTTTAATGAACCCCAACGTATGGTTAAAGACACCTCTTTATTTTTATGTTGGGAGGCCTTACTAGAGCTATTTCCTCGATAGGAATCTTTACAAGCCGCAAATCTCAGTTGTTTTACCACTAGAATGTCCGAGTAAAACTTGAATGTACCTAAGGTCGGATCATCTATTCAATAAATGAGTAGCATAGCCATGCCTCAATGTATAAGTAGTAAACGACTTCTTAATAAATGTTTTTTGAACGACCCGTTGTAAAACACGCCGTATTATTGTGGTTGAATATTGTATGTTTTTCTTGTATCATTGTAGAATGACGACGATAAATCAATGAAAGTAAACAACATAGCTAATGATAATAAATTAATTAGTTGTATTATTGAGTAAATTTTAAAACTTAATATAATGAACAAAATTGGATTGTTATTGATGTTTTCAGCTGTTTTTAGTATGGCTACTTCAGCTCAAGTACATGCAAAAAAGGGAAAGTATGCTTTTTTAAAAGGTGAAAAAACATTGAATTTAGAATATGATTATTCTAATATGACAGTGGGTAAAAAGAAAACTGAAAAAGAGTATGTTGCTAGAAAAGTAGCTGACCACAATAAAAAGGAAGCTGGGAAAGGTGATAAGTGGAAAGAAAATTGGTTAAATGCGAGATCAAAAAGATATGAGCCAAAATTTGAAACTTTAATAAATAAATCAATGATAAAAGCAGGTATTAAGGCTTCTCAAGGTTCAGGGGCTAAATATACTTTAGTTGTAAAAACTACATATACTGAACCAGGGTATAATATTGGTATATCAAAAATGCCAGCTAGAGTTGATTTTGAAATGGTATTTATTGAAACGGCTTCTAAGAAAGAAGTTGCTAGTTATGTGATACCTAATGTGCCAGGTTCTCAAATGATGGGATTTGACTTTGATGTAGGTTCTAGAGTAGCTGAGTGTTATGCTAAAGGGGGTAAAATGATTGGGGCTTATATTTATAAAGGAACTAAATAGAAAATATATATTTCATTCTATTTAATAACATACAATGTTCCTGCTTAGGGGTGTATATGCCAAACTTAGTAATATTTTGCTAACCTACTTTAGTTAT
>Ga0209630_10001146_pt1 | contig 29182 bp, 29 predicted proteins | sample COG_01_FD_184745 | JGI IMG/M metagenome (GOLD analysis project Ga0209630, IMG submission 184745) | Pelagic Microbial community sample from North Sea - COGITO 998_met_01 (SPAdes) (version 2) | ecosystem: Environmental > Aquatic > Marine > Neritic zone/Coastal water | place: Helgoland, sampling... | reverse complement strand
AATGTTAAGCCATATGATCCTAATTGCCCTAATTCAATGTAATCATTCTCTTTAATATTATTTGGGAGAAGGAAAGGTCCTTTCATATAATCCATGCTATCACAAGTTGGGCCATAAAAATCAAAAGCAGTTAACTTTTTTGAAATAATTTTATTTGAACTGTCTTTAATCATTTTGGATGGGAAAACTATGTTTGGAGTTCCTGCATCAAAAAGTGTACCATAAGTTCCATCATTTATGTAAAGTTTTTGTTTTTTTCTTAAATTAACTCTAACTATTGTTGAACCACTTTCAGCCACTAGTGCTCTTCCAGGTTCACAAATAATTTCTGGCATATTTTCAATCTTTAAATTGTCTAAACTTTTTTTAATTTCATCAAAATAATTATCTAAAGATTGTGGTATAAGATCAGGATATATGGTTGGGAATCCACCTCCCACATTAATATAATTTGGAATAATTTTTGTCTTTTTAATTATGTTTCCTATTTCTGTGATACCTTTGGCATAAGAAATTGGGTGCATGCATTGCGACCCCACATGAAAACTTAATCCAATTTTATTAGAATATTGTTTAGCTAACCTTAATAGTCCAGAAGCTTCAGAATTTAAGGCACCAAACTTCTTTGATAAATCAATCTCAGCATGTTCGTTTGATACAGATACTCTAACAAATAATTCAAGGTCTTTTGCATTTCCTGTGCTTTCAATAATTTTAATTAATTCATCTTTTGTATCTAATGCAAATGTTTTAATCCCGTATTTGAAATAAGCTTTACTGATACTTTCACGACTTTTCACTGTATGCATATATGAACATTTGGCTGTAAAGCTAAATTTTCGCACTACTTTTATCTCTTCGATAGATGCTACATCAAATTGGTTAATTCCACTTTTAATTAAGGTTTTAATTACATCTGGATGTGGATTTGTTTTAACAGCAAATAAAATCTTTCCAGGAAATTTTTTTTGAAAAAAACTCGATGCAGAAAGAATAGAATTCTTTCTGATACAATAAACCGGCTTATCAGGTTTCAGCTGATTTACTAAATCTTCAACTGACTTAAATTTTTGCATTAATAATGCTCCCCAAAAAAATTTAACAAAAAAAAGTCTTTTTATTAAAAAAACTTTATTAATTTGAGCAATTAATTCAATAGTTATTCAATGTAAAGCAAATAATAACCTATTGAATTGTGGAAAAAAATGACCATATAAATTTTATGAAAAATGAGACAACACTTCAAAATTTAGCTAATTTCGATAATAAATCACTCCTAATCGTTGATGATGACAACCCTTTCAGAGAAAGATTGGCAAGAGCTATGGAAAAAAAGGGTTTTGAGGTTTTTCAAGCTGAAAGTGTAAAAAAAGGTATAGATTCTGTGAAAGCAAAAAAACCAGGTTTCGCCGTTGTTGATTTAAGGCTGGGAGATGGAAATGGCTTAGAAGTTGTAAAACAAATACAAATATCAAATTCTGAAAGTAGAATAATAATGCTTACTGGATATGGAAACATTCCAACAGCTGTTGCAGCCATTAAAGAGGGTGCAATTGATTATCTTGCAAAACCAGCTGATGCTGATGATGTTGAAAAAGCATTATTAGCTGATCCTGAAAAAAAAGCAGCTCCACCCGAAAATCCCATGTCAGCTGATAGAGTTAAGTGGGAGCACATTCATAGAGTATTTGAGCTGTGTAACAGAAATGTCTCTGAAACCGCAAGAAGATTAAAGATGCACAGAAGAACTCTTCAGAGAATTCTTTCTAAAAGATCTCCTAAATAAACTTTCTTAACTTAAAGATTTTCTTAGATAATATTGTTAGTAAAGAAATTTTAAAAATCTCAGCCAACAAAAAAGGCATTACACCCAACTCAATTATTGGTTTTTCCCATCCTATAATAGTTCCTAACCATAAAACACCTAAGATATAAATTGTAGAAACTGATAATATTAATTTTATAAAAATTATGAAATAATTATCTTGCAATTTGATAAAAGAGGACAAAAAACAAGCTGAAAGAAATCCCATAAGATATCCCATGGTCGGGCCTGTAAAATAAGCTAAACCAATTCCTCTTTCTGGGGAATTGGAAAAAACTGGTAATCCTAAAATCCCTTCTAACAAATACAAACCTACTGTGGCTAGAGCGATTTTATACCCAAAACTTATTCCAAGGAATAATACCATGAATGTTTGCATCGTCATTGGCACTGGATAGAAAGGTATTTTAATTTTAGCTGAAATTGCCAGAATTATTGAACCAAAAAAAATAACAAGTAAAGATTTTATTATTTGTGAATGAGTATTTTGCTTTATAAGTTCCATAAAAAATAATACTCTTATTTTAATTGATAATCTATATTTATTTACAATGAATAAAATTCAAAAAAATGATCATTTTTATTTAATAGATGGTTCGGGTTATATTTTTAGAGCTTACTATGCACTGCCACCTTTGACGAGAAAAAGCGATGGATTACCAACTGGAGCAGTTAGCGGGTTTTGTAGTATGTTGTTTAAGTTGCTTGAAGACTCCAAATCGAAGGAAAATAAACAAAAACCAACTCATTTTGCTGTAATTTTTGATTCTGCTAGAAAAACATTTAGAAACGAAATTTACAGTGATTATAAGGCTAATCGTTCAGAGGCCCCAGACGATCTAGCTCCACAATTTGAATATATTAGAAAATCTGTTTTAGCTTTTAATTTACCTTCTGTAGACCTAGTTAACTATGAAGCTGACGATTTGATTGCAACTTACGTGGATCAAATTTTACAAAAGGGTGCAAAAGTTACGATAGTATCTTCTGATAAAGATTTAATGCAGTTGTTTAAAAAAAATGTTCGGATCTTTGATCCAATGAAAAACAAATTTATATCAGAGGAAGATGTTCAAAATAAATTTGGTGTTGGTCCTTCAAAAGTAATTGATGTTCAAGCATTAGCTGGAGATAGTAGCGATAATGTACCGGGAGTGCCGGGGATCGGTGTAAAAACAGCAGCGGAATTAATTAATAAGTATGGGAATTTAGAGAATCTTTTAAAATCTGCAAATGAAATAAAGCAAAATAAAAGAAGAGAAACTTTGCTTGAAAATAAAGATAAAGCAATAATTAGTAAAAAATTAGTAACTTTAAAACATGATGCTCCAGTGAATATGGACTTAGCTGAATTTAAATTAAAAGAAATTGATAAAGATAAACTTTATAAATTTTTAAGAGAAATGGAACTCAATAGATTATTAAGTTCAGCAATTTCAGCTTATGGTGAGCCAAATTTAGATGGATTAGAGATTAAATTAGGAGCTACAGAAAAGCAAAAAACAATAAATAAAAAAGATTATCATTTAGTTAAAAACTCTAAGGAAATTGATAAATGGATAAAGGAAGCAGAAGAAATTGGAGAAGTTGCTGTAGATACTGAAACAAGTTCATTAGATCCTCATCTTGCAGATTTAATTGGAGTTTCTTTAAGTACTAAAATTGGTAGAGCCTGCTATATACCTATTGGTCATGACTCAAACAAATCAATAAGCAAAGAGATAGTTTTAAAAAAACTTAAACCTTTACTTGAGGATCCGAGCATTAAAAAGATAGGTCAAAACATCAAATTTGATTTCATTGTACTATTTAAAAATGGAATAAATGTTTCATCGATGGAAGATACAATGCTTATGTCATATGTTCTCGATGCAGGAAAAAATAGACATAACATGGATACTCTATCTGAAATTCATTTAAATCATAAAACTATTTCTTTTAAAGATTTGGTAGGAACAGGAAAAAAACAAATAAATTTTAGTGAGGTCGATATTGAAAAAGCAAAGGATTATGCAGCTGAGGATGCAGACATAACTTATAGATTATATAAAAAATTTCTTAAAAGATTGAAAGATGAGAAGATGGTAAACATTTACGAATTTTTTGAAAAACCTATGATAAATATTTTAGCTTTTATGGAAATTGAAGGTATTAAAATTGATAATGAGTTTCTTAAAATTTTATCATCAAAATTTGAAAAAAAAATTGAAAAAATTCAAAAAGAGGTTTTTAAATTATCTAAAAAAGAATTTAATATTGCTTCACCAAAACAACTTGGAGAAATTTTGTATAATGATCTTAAAATTGCAGACCTTAAAAAAACCAAAAAAGGAAGTTTTGCCACAAGCGCGTCTGTATTAGAAGATCTTGCTTTTAAGGGACATAAATTTCCACAATTAGTTTTAGATTGGAGACAGGTTTCAAAATTAAAAAACACTTATTCAGACACTTTGCCAGAGCATATTAATCATCAAACAAAAAGAGTTCATACATCATTTTTGCTTGCAGCGACTAATACAGGAAGATTAGCTTCTAGTGATCCAAATTTACAAAATATTCCAATTAAATCTGAAGATGGCAAGGATATTAGAAAAGCCTTTATAGCTAAAAAAGATCATGTTTTAATTTCTGCAGATTATAATCAAATTGAGATGAGAATTTTAGCAGATCTAGCAGATGTTAAAGGTTTAAAAAAAGCTTTCAAAAATAATGAAGATATTCATTCACTCACTGCAAGCCAAATTTTTAATGTAGATATAAAAAAAGTTAATCAAGATCAAAGAAGAAAAGCAAAAGCAATTAATTTTGGAATTATTTATGGAATTTCTCAGTATGGATTAGCTAAGCAAATCAATGTATCAAATTATGAGGCTGAAGAATTTCTAAATTCTTATTTTTCGAAATTTCCAGAAATTAAAGTTTATATGGATGAGACAATAAAGTTTTGCAGAAAAAGTGGTTATGTAAATAATATTTTTGGGAGGAAATCACATTTTGTGAGCATAAATGATAAAAATTATAATATCAGAAATTTTCAAGAGCGTGCAGCAATTAATGCTCCTATTCAAGGATCTGCATCAGAAATTATGAGATTAGCAATGATTAGATTGGATAAAAGGTTAAATGAGAAAAAAAATCAGACCACAAAAATGCTACTTCAAATACATGATGAACTAATTTTTGAGACACCAAAAGCTGAGGCAAAAAGAATCAGTAAAATAATCATTGAAGAAATGGCCAGTGTATCTGAAAGTGAACAACATTCTTTTTCTATACCTTTGACTGTGGATTTAAATACTGCAGATAACTGGGGTAAGCTGCATTAACTTTAATTAGATTGCCCAAATTAGAACAATTTAGTATTTTTATACTCATGTATGTATAAAGAAACAATTGCTTTAATAGATGACGATAGAAACATTTTAACTAGTCTTAGTATTGCTTTGGAAAAAGAAGGGTTTAATGTTCAAACTTATATTGATGGAGAAAGTGCATTAATAGGTCTTACTAGAACACCACCAGATTTAGCAGTAATAGACATTAAGATGCCAAAAATGGATGGAGAGGAATTATTAAAAAAATTAAGAAAAAAAACTTCACTCCCTGTTATTTTCCTTACATCTAAAGATGATGAAATTGATGAATTACTTGGTTTAAAATTAGGTGCTGATGATTTTGTTAAAAAATCTGGAGGATTTTCAATTAAAGTATTAATTGAGAGAATTAGAGTTCAACTTAGAAAAAAAGATACAAAGGATACTATAGAGGAAAATAAAAGTATTATTTCCCATGGAAAGTTAAAATTGGATCCTTCGCAGTTAGAATGTGAATGGAATGGTAAACAGTTACCAGATAAATTAACAACTACAGAATTTTTGTTAGTTAAAGAATTAGCAAAGAGACCAGGAATTATCAAGGAAAGAGCTCAGCTAATGGATATAGCTTACAGGGAAGATACAGACATTGAGGATCGAACGATTGATAGTCATGTAAAAAGAATAAGAAAAAAATTCAAAAAGGTTGATCCTGAATTTTCAGCTATTGAAACAAGATATGGAAGTGGATATAGGTGGAATGTTAGCTGATGTTCAACAATGTACTTAAAAATTTATCTATCCTTAAAAAATTTCTATTTATAAATACAATTTTTTTTACTATTTTTGGTTTATTTACATTTGTCTATATTAATAATGTTCAACCAAATTTAATTAAGAAGAAATCTTCAAATCACATCGAAGTAATAAATAATACAATAGATAATTTAACTAGATTGAATGTTAAATTTATTGAAGAAGATATAAGAAGCTTCCTATTCTCCACAAGATTTCTTTTTCAAAATCTCGATAGAGTAATTTTTTTTGACAACCAATTAAATTTAGTTGGAGATACTGACACCTTAGATCTTGATCCTAGATCATTTTCAAAAAGACTTGATACAGTTGAATTAGAAATTTTGAATGAAAAAAAAACAAAAGAAATTACCTGAAAAAAAAATATTAATATCGGAAACGATAATTCTGTTTCGTTAAATGATGTATTGTTAAATTATGCTGGTTCTAAAAATTTTGGTATTCATTTCACTTTTACTCAAGAGGGATTCAATAAATTTGAATTAACAACAATCAAAAATGTAATGCGGAATGGACAAAATATAGGTTATTTAGCTATTACTGAAAATGCAAATGATATTAAAGCTGCAATTAATGAGAGAAAAACATTTATAATTAGAACTGCTATTGCAGTTGGAATGGTTATATTAATTTTTTCATTTGTTTTAAATAAATATTTTCTTAAACCTATAAAAAATTTAGTAAGTTATACAAAAACAATTAAGAATAAAAATTCAAAAACTACTAATATTGACTCATTAAAGCTAAGAAATGATGAGCTGGGACTTCTTTCAAACTCCTTAGATGATATGACATCTGAATTGCAAAAAAGAATTTCACATGCAGAAAATTTTTCTACTGACCTTGTACACGAAATTAGAAATCCTCTTGCATCTTTAAAAAGTGCCTCTGAAATTTTACATGATACAAATGATATTAATCAAAGAATAAAACTAATTAATATATTAAGTCATGATGTTCAAAGAATAGAAAGATTAATCACAGATTATTCACAAATACTTAAAGATGAAGTGGCACTGAGTAAGGAAAAAATAAAAAAACTAGATATTGAGCCGATTATAAAATCAGTTGTAGATGATTTTAATAATGTTTATAGATTAAAGAGAGGAATTCAAATTTCTTATAAAAATGATAAAAATAAAAAATATTTAATTAATGGTATTGAGAACAGAATTGAACAGATAATTGCAAATCTTTTAGATAATGCAGTTTCTTTTAGTGAGGATAACAAGGAAGTGGTAGTTAATGTGTCAAAAACACATGACAATAAAGTAATCGTGAATATTTTAGATGAAGGGGGAGGTTTCAAAGAAAAAGACACAAATAAAATATTTAATAGGTTTTATAGTAATAGACCTGATAAGTTTGGGCAACATTCAGGGTTAGGTTTAAACATCGTTAAAAATTTAGTTGATTTACATAACGCTACAATTAAAGCGTCCAATAGATTAGATCAAAAAGGTGCAAGTATGGAGATTATATTCCCTAAAGCGTAAATAGTGCTATTGATTAATTAATTCTTTATTGCTAGAAGACCCACCATGGAAGATTTTAAAGTAAAAGATATATCCCAAGCAGAATTTGGACGAAAAGAAATTTCGATAGCAGAAAGTGAAATGCCAGGATTAATGGCTTTAAGGGAGGAGTACTCTGGAAAACTACCTTTAAAAGGTGCAAAGATTATCGGTTGTTTGCATATGACGATTCAAACAGCTGTATTAATAGAAACACTAGTAGATTTAGGTGCAGAAGTAAGATGGTCTTCATGTAATATTTTTTCAACCCAAGATCATGCAGCCGCTGCTATCGCAAAAGCAGGTATTCCCGTATACGCGTGGAAAGGTGAAACAGAGGAAGAATACCTATGGTGTATTAAACAAACAATTGTTGGTAAAAAAGATTGGAAACCAAATATGTTGTTAGATGATGGAGGTGATCTGACAGCAATTATGCACAATGAATATAAAGATTTACTAAAAGATGTAAAAGGTGTTTCAGAGGAAACAACAACAGGAATTAAGGCTTTAAACAAAATGGAAAAAGATAAATCACTTTTACTTCCTGCAATTAATGTTAACGATTCAGTTACCAAATCAAAATTTGATAATTTATACGGATGTAGAGAGAGTTTAGTTGATGGAATAAGGAGAGCTACTGATGTGATGATGTCAGGAAAAATAGCAATAGTCGCAGGATTTGGTGATGTGGGAAAAGGCAGTGCAGCATCATTAAGACAAAGTGGTGCAAGGGTTTTAGTTACTGAAGCGGATCCCATTTGTGCTCTTCAAGCAGCAATGGAAGGATACGAGGTAGTTTTAATGGATGAAGCTATAGGTAAGGCTGATATTGTTGTAACTGCCACAGGAAATAAAGACATTGTTACAGCAGACCATATGAGAGATATGAAGGATAGAGCTATTTTATGTAATATTGGACATTTTGATAATGAAATTCAAGTTGAGGCATTAAAAAATTATAAGTGGACTGAAGTTAAACCTCAAGTACATGAAATAGAACTGCCCAGTAAAAAAAGAATAATTCTTTTAGCTGAGGGAAGACTAGTAAACCTAGGGTGTGCAACTGGCCATCCTAGTTTTGTAATGAGTGCATCGTTTACAAACCAAGTTATTGCTCAGATAGAACTTTGGAATAATTATAAAAATTATGAAAATAAAGTTTATGTATTGCCAAAACATTTAGATGAGAAAGTCGCAACTCTTCATCTTAAAAAGGTAGGAGCAAAGTTGACAAAATTATCCAAAGAACAAGCGGACTATATTAGCGTTGGAGTAAAAGGTCCATTTAAACCTAATGCCTACCGCTACTAGCAGTGTTAAAATAGATCTATCTTCAGAAAATAAAACAGAAGAATTAGCAGTTAAAATTTCTAAAAAAATTAAACACGGTGATATAGTTTTTTTCCATGGAGAAATGGGGGTTGGCAAAACAACTTTCATTAAATACTTAATTCAAGAGTTTCAAAGAGCAAACAAATTAAAACAAATTGAAGTCACAAGCCCTACATTCAACTTATTAAATGAGTATCAAATTGGTAAAACAAAGATAAATCACTATGATTTATTTAGACTGAAATCTAATGAAGAGTTAAAAAATTTAGATTTATTCACAGAAAAAAAAAACACAATTACACTCATTGAATGGCCACAAATAATTAAAGAAAAACCTGAAAATTTGATAGAGTTTATTTTTGAATATGAAGAAAACTATGAAAAAAGATTTGTTCACGTTAAAGGATTAGATCTTTAATTTTTTGATGAAAAATTTAAAGAAAATAAAAGGTGATGCATCACATCGTAAATTTTTTAGAAGAAATTGTGGAAATAATTCCTCAATTGTGGTTTTTTCAAAAAAAGAGAAAAATAAAAATCTTCTAGTTTACGATGCAATTAATAAAATTTTAATCAAAAATAAGGTTTTGGCACCAAATTTATATAAAGAAAATTACAGTAAAAATTTTATTGAAATTGAAGATTTTGGTGATGATACAATTTTTAAAATTTTGATTAAGAAAAAAAGTAATAAATTATTTTATTTTAAAAAAGTAATTCAAATTTTAAATAAAATACAAAACATAAAAGATAAAAGTGCTAAAAATTTCAAAAATAAAACATACATAATTCCAAAATATAATAAAGAAGTTTTAATTAAAGAAGCTAATTTATTTTGTGAATGGTACTTAAAAAAAAAATTATCAAAAAATAATAGAAAAAAATTTACAAAAAAATTTAAAAAAATAATAAAAAGTTTATCCGAAAATCTTAAATTAAAAAATAATGTTTTTGTTCATAGAGATTTTCATATTTCGAATTTAATGTTGGTAAAAAATAAAATTGGAGTAATAGACTCCCAGGATGCATTATTAGGAAATAGAGCTTATGATGTGGCATCTTTAATTGATGATGTTAGATTTAAAACTTCAAAATCATTAAAGAATAGAATTTATAAACTTTATATTCAAAAACAAAAAAAATTAGATAAAAAAAAATTTAAAAATGATTTTGAAATATTATCAGTTCTAAGGAATTTAAAAGTAATTGGAATATTTACTAGACTTGCAATAAGGGATGGAAAAAAAAGATATTTAAATTTAATCCCTTATACTTGGACTTTAATTAATACAAGAGTGAATGAAAATAAAATATTTTTAGATTTAAAAAATCTTTTGATTAATAACTTTAAAGGAAAAATTGAATGAAAATAAATACAGCATTAATATTATGTGCGGGATTTGGCAAAAGATTAAACCCTTTAACTTTAAAAACGCCAAAACCACTTTTAAAAATTAACAATGTCACTTTATTAGAGAATTGCATCAATACAGTTGTGAAACTTGGAGTAAAAAAAATTCTCCTTAACACATTCTATTTAAGTGATGAGTTTTACAATTTTGTTAATAATAAAAATTTTCCAGTAAACATTCAAATAATAAGAGAGAAAAAAAAAATTTTGAATACTGGTGGAGGAATACTAAATATGACTGAACACTGTAAAGATAATGATTTTTTAGTATTAAATCCAGATACATTTTGGAGTGAGAAATATGCTTCTGAAATTAATAAAATGCAAAATTTTTATTTTTCAAATAAAATGAACAACATACTTTTAGTTGTTAAAAAAGAATTGAGTTTTGACCAAAATCTTATGGGTGATTTTGAATTAAAAAAAAATTTGTTAGATAAAAAAAAACCTAAAAATTTTATTTTTACCGGATGTCAGATTTTGAATAAAAATTTATTTAATGGTTATAAAGTAGAAAACTTTTCTATTATGGAAATTTGGGAAAGCTTATTAAAGAAAAATGAATTATATGGTTTTGAAAGTTTAAATAAATTTTACCATTTGACTAATTTGGAAATCTTTAAAAAACTAGAAGATCTTTAGTTCTTTCTTTATCTAGATATTCACAATTTTTGATTTCATATTTATCATTTAGTTCGATCAATAAAGGATTTCCAGTAGGTATTTCTAATTTAGAGATTTGATCATGATCCAATTTAAATAAATATTTGCATAAAGCTCTTATAGAGTTTCCATGGGCTGAAATAAGAATATTTTTATTTTTTAATTTGTTTTTAATTTCTTTGTTATAAAACTTGATTACTCTTTCATAAGTATCTTTTAAAGACTCAGTATCAGGTATATTTTCTTTAGGCACATTTTTATAAGCATCAATATTAATTGGGTGATAAGGGCTTTCTTTGCTTAGGGGATCAGGTTTTATTTCCCAAGATCTTCTAAATTCATATACTTTATCTTCACCAATTTTACTGCTCATTTCTATCTTGTTTAATCCTGTTAAAGCTCCGTAATGTCTCTCATTTATTTGCCAGGCCTTAATAAAATCTTTTTTATCATTCAAAACTCTCTGAATTATTTTTAAGGTATTATTTGCTCTTAATTGAAGCGAGGAATAATATTGATCAATTGATATATTCTTTTTTTTAATTAAATAGCCAGCTTTTTCTGCCTCTAATTTACCATTTTCTGTTAAATCAACATCAACCCAGCCAGTAAATCTTTTTTCAAGATTCCATTCACTTTGACCATGTCGAACTAATATTAAATAATTCATTACTTTAATTAGTATTTTAATATAAATAAATTCTTAATATATGTTTAAAATTTTTTTTCCATATCTTAAAATACTTTTTTATATCGCCAATATTGTGTTAATTACTCTTTATGTATTTCCTGGTAGTATATTAGGTTGGTTTTTATATGGTAATGCAGGTTTGCAACCACAAATTACTTTAGATTTTATTGTTTCTTCTAATCATGTTTATGCTTTTATGGCATTGTCTATTTTAGGTTATATTTCTTACAAAAATCAAAAACTAAATTATTTATTTATATATTTATTTTCAATTTCTGTATTTTTAGAAATATTACATATTATAATTCCAAATAGAGGGTTTGAATTTACAGATTTATTTGGAAATATTTTGGGAGTTTTGATAGTTTATTTTTTTTATCAAATATATAATTATTTTTATAATTCAAAAAATGATAAAAAAAATTTTAATAAAATTATAATCTTTATATTTCTTTTTTTTACAGCGTGCTCGTCGATTCCAAAAAATGCCTCTAATAGTTGTTCAATTTTTGATGAAAGATATTTTTGGTACAAATATGCAAAAAAAACAGAACAAAAATGGGGGACACCTATTTATATTCAGTTAGCAATTATAAAAATGGAGTCCGATTTTGACTGGTTGGCTAAACCACCAAGACAAAAAATTTTTAAGGTAATTCCTTTTAAAAGACCCTCAAGTTCTTTTGGGTATTCTCAAGCGGTAAAAGGAACTTGGGAACAATATAAAAAAGAAACAGGAAATAAATTAGCAACTAGAGTAAGATTTAAGGACAGTGTTGATTTTATTGGCTGGTATACTAATAAAACTGAGTCAATTTTAAAAATTTCTAAACAAGATGCTTTCAAACAGTACGTTGCTTATCATGAGGGCTGGGGAAACTTCAAGAATTATAAAAAAAATAAAAAGGTAATTAATTTAGCTAAAAAAGTAGAAAAACAATCCTTCGTTTATAAAAAACAATTATCTAAATGCAAGAATTCGTTAAATAAGAATAAGTACATCATTTTTTAGATAGTTCTTTTTTAAGCTCCAAATCCACAGCATCAATTCTTTTAGTATTTTTTGCTAATGCTAAATACATGGATGGAGTAACGTATAAAGTAAAGAATGTTGAAATAATCATTCCCCCTAAAATTGTTGAACCTACAGCTAGTCTAGAACCTTCACCAGCACCAGGTCCAATATTTCCAATTACTAGCGGTAACATTGCAATCATTGTACTTAGTGATGTCATTATAATTGGTCTAAACCTTACTGCACAGGCTTCTTTGACAGCGGATTCTATACTCTTTCCAGTTGTCCTAATTTGATTTGCATAATCAACTATTAAAATACTATTTTTTGTTGAAATACCTATCAGTATAATTAGCGCGATTTGAGAAAAAATATTTACTGAGCTATTGAGAAATAAAATAAATACTAATCCTCCAAAAATTGCTAATGGCACTGTTAAAATAATTATAAATGGGTGAATAAAAGAGTTAAACGTTGCAGCCATTACCAAATATGCAGTTAATAAAGCTAAGGCAAAAATTATAAATAATTCATTACTTGTTTCTTTGATTTCTTCTGACTTTCCTTTCCAAGTAATTTGATTTTCTGGGGCTAAATTAGCCATAACTTCTTCAAAATATTTTATAGCTTCGGTTAGAGTATAATTCTCGTTAATATTTGCAGATATTGTTACAGCTCTTTGTCTATTATATCTTGCAAGTTCTTTTGCTGCGCCTTCCTCTTTAAAACTAACTAGATTTGCTAAAGAAATTAGTTTTCCATTTGTTTCTGACCGGACAAATATTTTTGAAACACCTTCTTTGTTTCTTCTGTCAGATAGATATTGTTGAACAATTATAGGATATTCTTTACCAAGTTTGTTGAAAGTTGTTATTTTTTTTCCTCCATAAAGAGTTTCAAGTGTTTCGCCTATCGATTTTGTTGAAACACCTAAATCTTTAGCTTTATTTTTATTGATTATTAATTTTACCTCTGGTTTATTTCGATTGTAATCAGACTCTATTCTAGAAAGGTTTTTATTAGATCTTAGTTCTCTTATTATTTTTTTTTGTATTTCTTCAAGTTCTTCGTAAGTACTACCGTAAATAACCATTTGTACGGGTTTATTATAATTTGATACTCTTATTGATTGCGGAGAAATAGGGAAGGCCACTGCTTGAGGTAAAGTTACTATTTTTCCTATTGCCTCCCTCAAAACAACTTCTTGTCCTTTTTTTCGATTTTTCCAGTCATCTAATAAAGCAATTATTATGAAACTATTATATGAATTAGCTGAACTTCCAAAACCAGGAACCCTCATTATAAATCTTGAATATGGACTATTCTCAGCTTGAAGAAGTGGAAGAAGTCTGGCTTCTACTTTCCGAGCTTGTTCTTGGGTATATTCGAAAGAAGTTCCTTCATCTGTGAATCCAATAATTAAGTAGGCCCCACGATCTTCCATGGGCAACAATTCTTTTTTTGAAAAGTTAAATAATAATACCGATGCGACAACTATTAAAATTATAAAATAACTTACAGTTTTTGTCTTATTTACAATTACATCTAAAGTCTCTTTGTAAAAGTTTGAAAAGCTTAAGAAAAATTTTTCAAACTTTTGAATAAAAAGTTTTTTTGATGTTTTCTTATATAGAAATTTACTAGCAAGCATTGGAGATAATGTTAGTGCAACAAAAGATGATATAACTATTGAAAAAGACAAGGCTATTGCAGTTTCTCTAAATAAAGTTCCAGAAATTCCTTCAATAAAAATTAGTGGAAGAAAAACTGCAACTAAAATAAGTGTAGTGGCCACAATTGCAAAAGAAATTTGCTTAGAACCCTTGTAAGCAGCAACCAATGGTGTTTCACCATTTTCTATCCTTCTATAAATTGCATCAGTCATTATAACCGAGTCATCAGTTATTATTCCTATTGCTAAAATAAAACTTAAAAGAACAAAAATATTTATTGATAGCCCAAACATGTATAAACCTAAAAAAGAGGCTATAAGGCTTACAGGGAGTGCTATTGCAGGCACTATCACTGCCTTTAAATTACCCAGAAATAGATAAATTATTAAAACGACTAAAACAAAAGCTATTAACAAAGTTTTATATACCTCTTCAATAGCAGCCTCTACATAATTTGCTCTGTTGAAAGAAACTCTTAAATCCAACTCTTCCGGTAAAGATTTTTTAACCTGAATAATTTTTTCCTTAATATCATTTGAAAGCTCAACTGTTGAGGCGCCACTTCTAGCATAAATACCAATTCCAACAGTTTTTAAATTAATTTGATCTTTAGTTTGAGCTTTAAAAAGAGTTTTTTCTGAAACAGGACCAAATTCTATGTTAGCGACATCAGATAATGAAATAACTTTATTACCAGTTTTCTTAATTGGTAACTGTTTGATTGAATTAATATCAGTATATGATTTATCTAAATTAATCGTTAAATCAATATTGTCTGCCTCAAGTGTACCAGCTGGAAGACTTATATTTTCTCCGCGCATTGCAGTTTCAACTTCTTTAATTGTTAAATCATTAGCTGCAAGTCTAATAGGATCTATCCATACTCTAATACTCAACTTCCTTAATCCACCAACTCTTATTCTTCCAACATTTTTTACACTTGAGAATTGATCAACTAAATATCTTTCAGCATAGTCTCCTAGCTCAAGGTCACTCCAAGTTGATGATGATAGAGATAACCACATAGTTGTAGTAAAACCAGCTGCTCTTTTAAGTATTTGTGGAGGATCAGATTCGGATGGTAAGCTATCAACAACTCTAGCAACTCTTTCTCTAATATCATTAGCGGCATTATCTAAGTCAACGTTTGTATTAAATTCCACATTTATTGTACTTCTTCCATTTTCAGATTTAGAATCAATATTTTTTATTCCCTCAGCACCACCAATAACATCCTCAACAACCTGTGTTACTTCTTGATCTACTATCGAAGCTGCAGCAGACTTATAATCCACTTGAATTTGTACGATAGGTGGTTGTATACCATTTGGCAGTTCTCTAACTGGTAACTTCCAAAAAACAAATAACCCAAAAACAATCAAAATTAGAGACATGACCCAAGATACTGTCGGTCTTTTTATGCTTAATTCAGTTATAAACATTTATTTATTTATAGGTTTTATTTCTCCACGGGGTCTAACTTTTTTTAATCCTTCAGCTACAATAATATCTCCCTTAGTTAAACCTGATATTATTTCTATATTTTTATTGTTTCTTATCCCTGTTTTAACCTCAGATTTATTAGCAACATTCTCCTTATTAATTTTATAAACATAAGACTTATCTCCCTCAATCATTACACTTGTATCTGGAACGCTTAAAGAATTTCTCAAATCAAATTTAACTCCAACTTCTAACAATGATCCTGAAATTAACTCTAAGTTTTCGTTCTCTATTTTTATTCTAGATAATAAACTTCTTGTGTCAGCATTAATTCTACTTGAAACAAAGTCTACTTCACCTGTAAATATTTTATCTTTATAGCTAGTTAATTTAACTTCTACTGGTAGTCCCTTTTTTATAGATGCAGAATAATTTTCAGGAATCTTGATATCAGAATAAATAACAGAGTTATCATCAAGTGTGATGATGACTATATTATTTGACACAAGGATATCTTCAGTCAGACCTGTGTATCCTAACACACCACTGAATGGAGCTATTATATCTCCACTTTTCAATCTTATAATAATTTCTCCCTTTTTAACAAAATTTTGTAATTTTAAGTCCTCAAATAGATCATCTTTTTTTATCTTAAAAGTTTTAGATTTTTTGGAAATCGCTGTTCCAAAGGTTTCTATTTTTTCTGAAAATTCTTTTTCAATAACTTCTGTTACAATTATCCCTGGTGGCGGTCTTTTGCTAAATTTCTTTTTAAAATGATTTCCAATCATTGTTCTTCCAATAATCACAATCGATATGATTAGAAAAAACACCAATATTATTGAAATAGTTTTTGTAGATCTCTTCATGTTTAATTTAAATTATTCCGTATTCAGCCCAAGAGCCATCATAAATACAAGGATGATATTTATCATTTATTAAAGAATAAGCTAGTGCCAAAACACACGCAGTAACTCCAGAACCACATGAAAAAACAATATTTTTTTCATTTATGTCTTTTAAACAAGTTTCAAAAATAAGTTTAATCTCTTTTTTACTTTTAAACGTTTTATCTTCACACAAACAAAGATTAAAAGGTATACAAAAAGAATTTTTTATACTGCCGCTTTTTAAACCTTTTCTAGGTTCTGGAACCTTGCCATCAAATCTTTCTCTGCTTCTAGCATCTATCACTTTGAAATACTTTTCTATAATATTGAGATCAATTTGTTCTTTATTTTTAACAAGCTCTTTTTTTTCAAAACTTTTGTAGTAAGATGTTTCAATACTTGTGACATCATTTGTAACTTCTTTATTTTCTTTTATCCATTTTTTAAGTCCACCATTTAAGACGTGAACTAATTTAGGATTATGACCAAAATAAATAAAATTAAACCAACATCTACACGAGCTAATCACATCTGAGTTATCATAGATGACTATTTCATCTTCATTCTTTATTCCCATTTTTGATACAATCTGTGTCCAATCATTTTGGTCAACTAACATGTGTGGTAAATCAATTTCTTTTTTGGAATTATCATCTAAGTCAAAAAAAATAGAATTAGGTATGTGCTGATTTTTATATTCTTCTAATCCACTTCTTAGAGTTTGTGGCATATGCCACGAACAATCTATAATTTTTACAGAACTAATATTTTTTTCTAACCAATCAGTTTCTACTAATGACATTTTATCTTTTTTCTAAATATTTTTGATGATATTCCTCAGCAGGACAATAATTTTTCAGTAATGAAATTTTAGTTACAACCCTGCCTGATAATCTTTCATTAATGTCATTCAAAACTTTTTCAGCAATTTTTTTTTGGTTATCATTAAGATAAAATATTTCACTTCTATATTGGGTTCCAAAATCTGGTCCTTGAGAATTTAAGGTAGTTGGATCATGAATTTGAAAAAAAGTTTTTAAGATTTTTTCATAGGTTATAATTTTTTCGTTAAAATCAAGTTTTACAACTTCAGCATGATTTGTATTACCCGTACAAACTTCTTTGTAAGTTGTAGTAGAGCTATTACCTCCACAATAACCAACTTCTGTTTTAATAATACCTTCAATTTTACTAAATTTAATTTCTGGCCCCCAAAAACATCCAAGTGCTAAAACTGCTATTTCCATTGATTATAAGTTAAATTAATTTACAAATTATTCATATGCTGAGTAAAAATCAATTAGGTTTTTTGTACATGTTTATGTCTATTTGTGCATTTTCATTAATGGATGTAATTGTTAAATGGTCAGTTGACTATCCAATTGGCCAAGTTTTATTCTTTAGAGGTTTTTTTGGAATAGCTTTTTATTTTTTTGTAATCCCAAAAGAGAGACTACATAATTTTTACCAAACAAAAAGACCCGGTCTTCACATGCTGAGGTGCACTTCTGGATTGATAGCACTTGTAGCAATATTTATAGCTTTAAGAGAATTACCTTTAGCAACAGTAGTTAGTATTTCTTTTGCAGCACCAATATTTACAACTATTTTTTCAATTTTTTTTTTAAGTGAAAAAGTAGGAATTTTTAGATGGCTAGCTGTTTTGGTTGGTTTTATTGGTATCTTGATAATAACAGAACCTGGTATCAGCGAATTGAATATTTATTATATATTTCCAATTATATTTTGCTTAGGACTTTCTTACGTTGCCATAACAATTAGACAATTATCCTCGACAGAACCTGTGTGGTTAATTTCTTTCTATTTTTCTCTTTCAATAACTTTGTTAAGTTTTTTTACAATTCCACAAGGATGGGTGATGCCGAACTTTAACCATCTAATATTTTTATCATTAATTGGTATTTTCGGAGGTGTCGCAAATTTATGGCTAAGTCAATCCTATAAATATTCGGAGGTTTCACTAGTTACTCCCTTAAAATACCTGGCTTTAGTTTTTGCAATAATTTTTGGTTATTTTATTTGGGATGAAGTTCCAACTTTTAAAACTTTAATAGGCGCATTTTTAGTAATAATTTCAACATTGATAATTTTTAGAAGAGAAATTTATAAAAAAAAAGTTATTACTTCTAAGACAATTAATGACTAAAGTCCCGAAATATTGGAATAAGGCAAAAAGGTATTTGTCAAAAAAAGACAAAATAATAGCTAAATTAATTAAAAATTACCGAAGTCCATCAGAAACTATTTTGACATCTAGAAGAGATATTTTTTTTTCTTTATGTAAAAGTATAATTGGACAACAAATCAGTGTTGCGGCAGCCAACTCAGTCTTTTCAAAATTTAAAAAAAAATGTAAAAATAAAATAAATCCAATCACAGTTTCGAAATTGACTTTTTTACAACTTAAAAGTTGTGGTTTAAGCCGTCAGAAAGTTCTGGGAATAAAAAATTTAGCAAAGCAAATTCAAAATAAAACATTTAATCCAAATTTAATTCCAAAGATGAATGATGAAGAGGCTATTATATATCTTTCAAGTCTAAAACAAATTGGTAGATGGTCAGCAGAAATGATTCTGTTATTCACTTATAATAGATCAAACATTTGGCCCATACAAGATATTGGTCTTTTGAGAGCAATTTCAAAAAATTATAAAAAAAAATATTTACCTCCAGAAAAATTTGTAAGAATGCTTCAATATAAATTTTCACCTTATTGTTCAGTTGCAACTTGGTATTTATGGAGAAGTATAGATCCAGAGCCTATTCAGTATTAAAGCCTTCAATTATTTGCATATGTCTTTTGGTAGTATCTTTAGCAATATTCCATCGATCTTGATATTCTTTTGAGTTGTGACATTCAATTGCTTTATCTAAGCTTGGAAATTCCCAAATAACTGTTCTTTTAAAATCATCACCATCGATAGTTTCATGTTTACCACCTCTAACTAGTGGGACTCCTCCATATCCTTTTATTATAGGAGTAGCAGCTTCAGCATATTTAACTAAATTTTCTTGATTTTCAACTTTAATGTACAAACTAATCCAATAACCTTTTTTCATTTTAATCAATCCAGTTTTTAAATTCTTGTAAGTTATTTTGAATATATAAGGGAAGCTTATTTATTTCAAATTTTTCTAAATTCTTTCGCGATTTATCATCATATTTCTGAGAGGCCTTATCAACATACATATTATAAATTGTTTTATTTTCTTCAATAAGTTTTTTAATTTTTTCTATTCCTAGTTCTTCAACTTCATAGTCTCTATGGTGTAAATAGGATTTAAGTTTTGTTTCAATATCTTTAGAATTTTTTAAATTTGAAAAATGCCATCCTCCATCTCTTACATAATATTTATCTATATATTTTAATTTAGAAAAAAAGGTATCTATTCTTATGAAAGAATAATCTTTATTTTTTATTTCTCTTAACCATTGTGGACTTTTTAGATATCTTTTTTTACAGGCTTTAGTTCCGTACCATTTAAAATTTGGTAGATACCTATTTAGTTTGTAATAAAAAATATCTTGCTCAAATAATATAAGTTTATTCTTTATATTTGTTATGTTTACATTTTCCAAATTTGGTATTTCATCAACATCAGAAATCAATATAATGTCATCTTCTTCAGAGTTATTTAATCCGTTTTCAATGAGGTTTCTTTGATAATGTTCTCTTAAATGAGCATTATAAATCATTTTAAAAGACTTAGTGCCTTCATCATCTAAAGGTTCAATTAACTTAATTCCTTGTGGTTGCTTATCTTGAATTATATAAATAATTTTTTTTTTAAATTTTGAATATTTATTAATATCAAATTTTAACTCTCTTTCTTTTCCATTGTGAAAGAATTTGCTTTCAACAATAACAAAATAATCAACAAGCTTATCCAAGATATTCATTCGAATATCAAGAAGAAGCTCTTCATCGTAAAACATAAAACAATCAAAAATTTTCATAAATTTATTTTTACTTTTAATAATTTATATAATAAAAAGTTTCATGGCAGAGAAATTAATTATAAAGTTTGATGAATACACTAAAATTGTTGAAAAACTAGCCATAGAAATTCACAGAGAGTATAAACCAACTGTATTAGTGGGAATTATGAGAGGTGCAGCACCAATCATTGATATTCTGTCAAGAATACTAAAACTTCCGATAGCCTATATAGTAATACAAAGTTACTCAGGAAAAGGTATGGAGGACAAACAAGGACAGTTGGTTTTTGCAAGGGAAATAAGCTCTTTAGCTAAAAATAAAGATTTTAATAAAGTACTTTTGATTGATGATTTATCCGACACAGGATTAACACTTAATAAAAGCATTGAATGGCTAAAAGGTTATGAGCCAATTAAAAATTATATCAAAGAAGTTAAAACGGCATGTTTATGGAAAAAAAAATCATCTTCTTTTGAACCTGATTTCTGTCCAGTTAGACTAAATTCTGACCCCTGGATTGTTCAGCCAACAGAGCATTATGAGGAATTGACTATTGAAAAGATAATTGAAAAAAATAAATAGGGCTAGAACTAACTAGCCCTATTCTTAAATTTATTTAAGCAACTACAAAACTTATCACACTAAGAATAGCAATAACCCATATAGCTGGCGAAGTAGTTGAAAACTTCCCTGTAAACAGTTTTATTAGCGCATATGATACAAACGCTAAAGCAATACCATTGCTAATACTATACGTTAAAGGCATTGAAATCATAGCAAGGATAGCTGGAGCTGACTCTGCAATGTCATCCCATTCAATATCAGTAATATTTCTTATAAAAAGAACTGATACAAAAAGCAATGCAGCACCATCGATTTGTTTCGGTAAGCTAGTTGCCAAAGGGGCAAAAAATATGCAGGCTAAAAACAATAATCCTATTACAAGTGATGTCATGCCTGTTTTTCCTCCGGCTTTAACACCGGCTCCTGATTCAACATAACTTGTAACTGTTGTTGTTCCCATCATTGCACCAGCAACAGTTCCAACACTGTCAGATAACATAGCTTTATTAATATCTTTAACTTTTCCATCTTTGCCGACCTTGCCAGCTACGTTTGCAACTGATGTTAAAGTTCCAGCAGTATCAAAGAAGTCAATAAATAATAAAGTAAATATTACTGTAGACATTCCAGCTGTCATTGCTGCAGAAAGATCAAATTCAAAGAGATATGTCATTGGTGGTGGTGCACTAGCAATACCATTAAATTTTGCTAGTCCTGTAGCCCAAGCAATAATACTAAAAACTAATATCCCAATAATGATGTTTCCTTTAACGTTCATCTTTTCTAAAATAATTATTGCAATAAATGTTGCGCATCCTAATAAAACCAATGGATCTCCTAAATTACCCAGCTGAACTAGAGTTACAGGATTATCAACAACAACTTCCATTATTTGCAATCCAATAATTGCTAGGAATAATCCTATACCAGCACCAATACCTAATTTTAAACTCCTAGGAATTGAATTTATTAACCAAGCTCTTATAGGTGTGAGTGATATAATCAAAAACAAAACTCCGGCAACTAATACAGCTCCTAATGCTTCCTGAGGTGTATAACCCATACCAGCACAAACTCCAAAAGCTACAAAAGCATTTATTCCCATTCCTGGCGCGAGTCCAATTGGCCAAGTTTTTCCGTAAAAAGCCATAATAAAACAAGCTAATGCTGTAGCTAAAATAGTTGCGGTATATACTGCGCCGAAATCAAAAAAACCTTTTTCGGGACCGGCAAATTCCCCCGACAATATGAATGGATTTAAAAACATTATGTAAGCCATAGTTAAAAACGTTGTTGTTCCAGCTATTACTTCAGTTTTAAAATCTGTTTTATGTTTTTTATAATTAAAATAATTTTCTAACATGTGTCCTCCTATGAATAACAAATATTTGATTCTAATAAAAATTACTCTTTAAAACTGTAGTTTATTCACAAAATGCAACTTATAAGTTTATATTTATGTCATAATTTACTTGTTATTATTTATAGTGAAAAAATTAAAATTAATTTTTACAATTTTAGTTTTGACAACGACAATAGCTGCTTGTCAAACTATTAAAGAAAAAACAAATTCTATAGTAAAAAAAGAAAATCAAGAATTAAGTAGGTTCTTAGGTAAGTCCTTAAATGACTTGCAAGCAAGTTTAGGTAAGCCTGATGAGGATTTCAAAAATGCAATAGGAAATTTAATATTTGTTTATAACTCTAAAAAATATGGAATTCCTTGTGAAAGAAGGTTTGAAATAAACGCAGAATTAATCGTTATTGGTTTTGTATCAAATGGATGTTTTTAGAACATACTTGCGAGGAAAATCCTCGCAAGTAAGGTTAGACTTATTGAATTTCAATAAGTTTTTTCTTTTTATGCTCTGGAACAATTCTTTCACAAGATATTGTTAAAAGACCATCTTTAAGTTCAGCATCATTTACTTTTACATCATCGGCAATAGTAAAAGATCTTGCAAATTGTCTTTGAGAAATTCCTTTATGAATTATTTCTCCATCAGCATTTTTATCTTCAGATTTATTAACTTGTTTAGTTCTTACAGTTAATAAATTATCCTCAAACTCTACTTCCACATCCTTTTTGTTAAAACCAGCTAAAGCAACCTCTATCGCGTAATTATCTTTTCCAGTTTTTCTGATATTGTATGGTGGATAATTTGACTGCATTGTCAAAGCACCATTGCCAAGCATATTTTCAAATTGATCAAACATATCATCGAAGCCAATTGAAAATGGTCTAAGTGAGTTAAATATAGATAAATCCTTACTAGTCATAGTTTCCTCCTTTTTTAAGCAAGTATTTTTTTTTGAGCCCCTTATGGCAACTCAATATTGATTTAGGAATTAATTTTTTTTTTTCAAGTAAGGTAATTAAATTTTTTTTGAAATTTTTAGAGCGAAAGCATAATCTAGAGCAATCTCTTCGATTGCGCCATCTCTTCCGGACTTCCCTCCATGGCCTGCATTCATTTCTGTTTTTAAAAGTAACAAATTATTGTCTGTTTTAAAATCTCGCAACTTAGCTGTAAATTTTGCTGGCTCATCAAATAAAACACGATTATCACTTAAACTTGTTGTAATCAGCATGTGTGGGTAATCCATTTTTTTTATATTATTATATGGAGCGTATGAAAATATATAATCAAAATGTTTCTTATTATCTTTAGCGTTACCAAATTCATCAAATTCACCAATAGTCAAAGGTAAAGAATGATCAAGATTGGTTGTCAAAGAGTCAACAAAAGGTACTGCCATGATAATTCCTAAAAATAACTCAGGTGATTGGTTTACTACCGCTCCCATTAATAGCCCACCTGCAGAACCACCCATACCAATTATTTTACCTTTAGATGAATATTTTTTATTGATTAAATATTTTGCTGCATAAATATAATCTTCAAAAGTATTTTTCTTATTTGTAAGTTTACCGTCCTTCCACCACTTCATCCCTTTTTCCATTCCACCTCGTACGTGCGCGGTTGCCCAGATTATATTTCTATCTAATAAACTTATTTTTGTTGATGAAAAACCAGGACTTAGTGAATTCCCATAAGACCCATATCCGTATAATAATAAATTTGCTGATCCATCTAATTTAGTTTTTACATGTCTTGTTATGGTTAATGGAACTAATCTCCCATCATGAGATTTAAACTCAATTCTTTCTACAATATAATTTTTTGGATCATGCCCAGACGGTATTTCTTGTTCCTTTACCAATTTCTTAGATTTAGTTGAAAGATCATACAAGTAAACTCTCGAGGGTGTCTTTGGAGAGGAGTATCCAAGATAAATTTGATTAGTATCTTTATCTTTTTGTCTTAAAGAAATATTAGGCACAAAAACTTTTTCATCCGAAAAAATTAATTCTTCTTCTATTCCAGTTGAAATATTTCTTAAATATAATTTATCTAATGCATTAGAAGTTTCAGAACGTATAATCCAGTTCTTTAAAAACACGATACCTCCAATCAGAACCTCGTCTTTTGCTGCAACAAAAGGTTTCCATTTTTGAACTTCTAAACTATCGGAAATATCAATCTTAAAATCCTCAGCATCTTTATTTGTATGATTATAAAATTTGTTATTCCATGAATTTATAGAATAAATAATTCCCCTTTCTCTCTTTCTTATTAATTTTGGTTTTGGTTTTTTTTCATCAACTTTGAAATAATATTGTTCAGTAGTATTATGGTCGGATGTTGTAATAAAATAATATTTCTCATCTGAACTTAAACTAATACTTACAGTAAAAGCCTCACTTTTTTCCTCGAATATCAAATCATCAGGATTATTAAAATCTCCAATTTCATGCCTATAAATTTTTCTAGCTCGATGATTTTCATCTAATTTTGAATAAAAAATATATTTATCATCTAAACTAAAAGTAATAGCTCCTGATGTATCTTTGATTTCTTTGGTTATAATTTGATTTGTATTTATTTCTCTAATAAAAATTGTGTAATATTCTGATCCTTTTATATCTAAAGAATAAGCAAGATACTTATCGTTATTACTTACCTCTAAGTCACCTACACCAAAATATTCTACTCCTAATTTTTCTTTTTCTTTGTCCCCATTCCAGATCTCTTCAATTTGAGTTGTATTAATTTTTTTTCTTAATTTAATTGAATAGTTTCCTTCAGATGTTGTCTTAGTCCAATATTCAAACGTGTGATCTTTATAAGGGAGTGATTCGTCATCAAGTTTAATTCTTCCTTTTATTTCATGAAATAATTTTTTTTGTAAATCTTTAGTATCTTTTAGATGATATTCAGTATGGTTATTTTCTTGATTTAAATATTCTCTTACTTCAGGATCTAACTTATTTTTATCTTTTAAAACTTCCAAAATATTTTTTTGATGTATCCAGCTATAATTGTCTTCCCAAGTTATGTTGTGACAAGATTTTATTTCTGGTTTTTTTCTAAGTTGTGGTACTTTCATAAAAAGAAGAAATATATGAATATAATAATTTATACAGTGTTTATATTGACTATTTTATATTTGATATTGAGATTTATTAGTAATATTTCCTCCAAAAAGATATCAAAAAGTTTGAGAGTTTTAATAGTTGTAGGATTAATTATTTTAGCAATTCTGTTTGCATTGGGAGGGAGGTTTCTTTTAACATTGCCCCTTACGTTAGCAAGTTTAGCATTATTAAAATTAAAAGGTTTGTCAATTTTCCAGTTAATATCTTTATTTAGATTAATTCAAACCTTGAGAAGATCAGGTAGATTTTCATTTAATCATTCAAATTCAAATAATCAATCTTCAATATCTGTTGCAGAGGCTTACAAGATTTTAAATTTAGATATAGATAAAAAAATTACTAAAAATGATGTTAATAAAGCTTACATTAAAATTCAAAAAAAAATTCATCCCGATGTATCTCCTGAAACATCTCGATTATCATTAATTGTAAATGAAGCTAAAGATATTGTTTTAAATAATATTTCTTAATTAATAATTTCAATAATTTTATCAAAGACTTTTTGTGGATTAATTCTTTCTTTACCCAATGTATTGTGGGTGACGGTTTCTTCACCATCAGGAATTATTGGAAACATTTTAGAATTATAATTTCCGTAAATCAAAGGGGTATCAGCCATTAAAGTTATAGTTTTAATTCCTAGTGCCGCTGATAAATGACTGAAACTTGAGTCATTACAAACAGATAGATTACAATTTTTGATAATTGGTAAAGTTTCTTTAATTGATAAATTATCTAAGGGTGTACAAAGGTTCTTGAATTTAGACTTTAGTATTTCATCTAAAATAATTTGTTCTTCATTATTTTTTCCAGTTGCAAGGAAAAATTTACATTTTTTAACTTTTGATAATTTTTCAATTACATTTAAAAATGTATTTGCTGGTATTCTTTTAGTGGACCCTGAGCCCCCTATGCCTAAAAGAATGTTTATACAATCTTTTTTAATTTGAAATTTTTTGACCGAATCTAAAATTAACATTTCATTAATTTCTAATTCAGGGTCCTCATTGACCTCTAAGTTAAATCTTTCCTTAAGAAATTTTTTTGGAGTGTTAGTGATATGCTGTTTAGTTTTTTTAAATAATGGATATTGATAAATTTCTGGAATTTTAGCAAGTTTAGCGATCAGGTTAAATCGTAAGGAAGAATTAAAAATAATAATCTTATCAAAATTATATCTTTTAATATCCTTAATTAAATTTAAGCTTCCCACAAAACCTTGGTGTCTTTTGTTATATTTATCTCTTTCTAAAAAAAGAATTTTATCGATATAGTTGGTTTGATATAAAAATTGATCAGCTTTTGAATTCTCTTTAACAAGTAAACTTATAGGCGAATTATATTTTTTGGAAAGAGCCTTTATAAAAGGTAAAAAAATAACAGTATCCCCAATTCCCATTCTATTTTGTACAGCTAATATTTTCATATGGTATTTATAATCTTTACTAAGTATATTTTTTATATAAATTTTTATTATGACAAAAATAAGTGGAATTTTTGCAGCTACAATGTCGGTTCTTAATTCCGATTTGAGCCTAAATGTTCAAAAAACAATAGAACATGCCGAAAAACTGATAACACAAGGTTGTCATGGCACAGCAATATTTGGTAGCACGGGACAATCACAATTGATACCTATTTCTGAAAAAATCGAATTATTAAATAAACTCTCAAAAAATAAACACAAAGATAAACATTTAATTGGTACAGGATTAAATTCTTTAGGTGAAACAATTAACTTTATGAGGATAGCAAGTTCTTTAAATTTTGAAAATTTTTTAATTATGCCACCTGCTTATTATAAGTATGGAGATGCTGAAGTGATAGAATTTTACTCAAGAATAATAAACTCCATCCCAAAATGTAAAATTATTCTTTACAATTTTGAGAAACTGTGTGGATATAAATTTAGTATTGATTGTGTTAAACAACTTGTTAAAAAATTTCCTAATCAAATAGTAGGTGTTAAAGATAGTTCATATAATTTATTTGAAAATTTAAAATTAGAAAATTTTTCAATTTTTCCTGGATCAGAATTAAAATTATTAAAAGGTCTTGAATTAGGATGTTCTGGAATAATCACAGCCACATGTAATGTTACAGCTGAGCTGTCCAGAAAAGTTTATGATGATTTTCAAGATAGAAGAAAACAATCAGTAAATGATAAATTATGTGATGTCAGAGAAGCATTTGATAAATATAATCTGATATCTGGGTTACACACTTATTGCTCTCAAGAAAATAAAATTTATAAAAATATTTTACCTCCTCTAAGTCTTTTAAATAAATCTGACGAGAAAAGCTTATTGAATACCTTAAAAAATTTAGATTTTACAAACAAACCTTCTTTAACCGCTTGATATGCAACTTGCAAGTTTTTTAAATAAAGTTTTTAAAAAAGATGGTTTTATTTTGACTGATGCTAATTCAAAAGATTATATTATTGGAAATCCTGGAACAAACCCCATTAAACTTAAAATTTTAAAAAAAAATCTCCATTATAAATTATTACTTCATCCAGATTTGTATTTTGGTGAAGCTTATACGAATGGTGAGATTATTATAGAGAATGGAACTCTTACAGATTTTTTAGACTTAGCACTATTGAATTTTGGAAGAGGAGAATTGAATTTTTTTAGTTATTTAATAAACAGACTTAGAGGATCTTATAGATATTTAACAAATTTCAATTTTATAAAAAAATCTAAAATGAATGTTTCTCATCATTATGACATTTCAGATGATCTTTATGATTTATTTTTGGATCCTAAAAAGCAATATTCATGTGCTTATTTCAAAAATGAAAATGATAGTTTGGAAACAGCACAAAATAATAAGATTAATCACATTATAAAAAAACTTAATATTAAACCAAACCAAAAGATTTTGGATATAGGTTGTGGGTGGGGATCATTAGCTATTGATATAGCTAAAAGTGCAAAGTGTGAAGTTACAGGAATTACATTATCAGAAAACCAATTTAACTTTTGTAAACAAAAAGTAAAAGAATTGAATTTAGAAAATCAAGTAAAATTCAAATTAATGGATTATAGGGAACTCAATGAAAAATTTGATAGAATTGTAAGTGTTGGAATGTTTGAACATGTCGGAAGAAAATTTTATAAAAAATTTTTTAATCAAATTGAAAAATTATTAAAAGATGATGGTATTTCTCTTATTCACACTATAGGATCAGTTAATCCTCCAAGAGACCCCCATCCTTGGATAACAAAATATATTTTTCCCGGGGGGTATACCCCAAGTTTAAGTGAAGTAACAAACCCTATAGAAAAAGCTGGTTTAATTGTAACAGATATAGAAGTTTTAAGACTTCATTACTCACACACACTTAGGCATTGGAAAGAAAATTGTATTAAAAATAAACAAAAAATTATCGAAATGTTTGATGAAAAATTTTTTAGAATGTGGGAATTTTATCTTGCAGGATGTGAAATGGCATTCAAGTGGGGAGATCAAGTTGTATATCAATTTCAACTTACAAAAAATTATACCTCAACTCCTGTGACTAGAGACTATATTTATCAATAAATAATTGATAGAATTG
>Ga0209630_10001145_pt1 | contig 29197 bp, 27 predicted proteins | sample COG_01_FD_184745 | JGI IMG/M metagenome (GOLD analysis project Ga0209630, IMG submission 184745) | Pelagic Microbial community sample from North Sea - COGITO 998_met_01 (SPAdes) (version 2) | ecosystem: Environmental > Aquatic > Marine > Neritic zone/Coastal water | place: Helgoland, sampling... | reverse complement strand
GTGCGTAGTTGTCTTCGTTGGCAACTAAAAGTTTTGCAGAAGTGTTTACGAGGTAATCTGCACCTCGGCATGCCCCTCAGGTTTCATATCCACGTCGAAGCCAGTACGCCCCCGAGTTTTATTTCCTAAAGAAGATTGAATTATAGACTAACTGACTATAATTAAACATTGAATGTTCAAGTGTATGACTGTGTGGCTGTCATGAAAGTTTCAGGGAGTAGAATCATAGTAGAGGACAATAAAGAGGGGTTAATCTATTTATGTCTCATTATTTGTGCTTTCTGTCGTTGCCAATCGCGATCTTTCTCAGCCTCACGTTTGTCATGTGCCTTTTTGCCACGCGCGACGCCGAGTTCTAGTTTTACTTTGCCGTTTTTCCAATAGAGTGCAGTGGGTACTAAGGCAAAGCCTTTACGTTCGACTGCACCAATCAATCTATTCAATTCGGTACGATGTAACAGTAGTTTACGACTGCGTTGCGGTTCGGGTGAGATATGTGTCGAGGCCGTAGGTAGTGGCGTGATTAATGCGCCAAACAGGAAGGCTTCGTTGTCTTTCAAGAGGATATAGCTTTCGACGATCTGAACTTTACCCGCGCGCAGGCTCTTGACCTCCCATCCTTCGAGGGCGATACCTGCTTCAAATCGTTCATCAATGGAATAATCATGGCGCGCTCTTTTGTTCAGGGCAATTGTTTTGCCACCGCCAGATTGCTTGTCTTTACTCATTTTTAACTGCCCGGATTTGTTATCCGGAAGATTATAGCAGGAGTTGCTTATAGATAAGTATGACTGAATTTAACGAGGCTTATTTTTTTAAACCGCGACGGCAAGTTGTTTAGCTATGGCACCAATGTTCGATTGAAAGCGAGCTAACTGTATCGGTAAGCTAGTATTTGTTATTTTATTGGCTGCTACAATGCCGATATTAGTTACCAATAACGCCTTAATTAGTAGCGGCAAACCTGTCAGAATCTTGAGACCTTTCGGGATAAAATTGCATGCTTGTAGGAACTGACAAATTCACGGAAAATGAAACAAAAAAGAATCTAAAAACATGACCGCTAAACGTTCTTCCATTCATGGTCAGTGGTCATCCCGCTGGGCCTTTATCCTTGCTGCAACTGGCTCAGCTGTTGGCCTCGGTAATATCTGGCGATTCCCTTATTTAGCTGGCGAAAATGGCGGTGGTGCCTTTGTTTTGGTGTATCTGGTCTGTGTTGTGGTGGTGGGGATTCCCATCATGATGGCTGAAATATTATTGGGTCGCCGTGGACGCCAAAGCCCGATTAATACTATGGGTACCTTGGCGGCAGAAGAAGGACTTAGTAAGTACTGGCAATTATTAGGCTGGATGGGTGTTGTGGCGGGATTTATCATCCTGTCTTATTACAGCGTCATTGCCGGTTGGACATTGGCTTATATTTTCAGAACCGGTGCGGGTGTTTTTGTCGATGCAGATGCTGGTTTATCCAAACAGATGTTTACCGAATTAATCTCTGATCCGGAAAAATTATTGGCTTGGCACACCATATTTATACTAATGAGTGTTGTGATTGTGTCGCGTGGCGTAAAGAGCGGTTTGGAAAAAGCCGTTAAATTTTTAATGCCAGCGCTTTTTATCCTGCTATTAGTTATGGTTGGCTACGCGATGAGTACTGAGAAATTCATGGAAGGGATCAGCTATCTGTTCATACCTGATTTTGAACGGTTGGCAGACAAGAATTTTTTTGCCGATATTCTTTTGCCCGCTTTAGGACAAGCCTTTTTTAGCCTAAGTATCGGCATGGGAGCGATCATGATCTATGGTTCGTACTTGTCGCAAAAATCATCCATCACATTTAATTGTTTTACGATTGCCATTGCGGATACCTCTGTTGCTATTCTAGCCGGTATTGCGATATTTCCTATTGTGTTCACCTATGGGCTTGAACCCGCTGGTGGTCCGGGTTTAATCTTTATTTCCCTACCCATTGCCTTTGGACAAATGCCTTTTGGTACTTTCTTCGGCACATTGTTTTTTGTACTGCTGTTATTTGCCGCCTGGACTTCTGCAATTTCACTATTGGAACCCGCCGTGACTTGGTTGGTTGAAAACAGGAATATGACTCGAGTTAAAGCGACAACAATCGCCGGGGTCATTGCCTGGGCGCTTGGTCTAGTAACGGTCTTGTCATTTAATCACTGGGCATTCTCATTTCATTTTGCCGGAGCATTAAAAGAAAATGGACTCTTTGATATCTTTGATATTCTAACTTCAAACATTTTGCTACCCATCGGTGGTTTATTGGTGGCCATATTTGCTGCCTGGTTGATGTCAAGATCATCAACCGTAGAAGAATTGGGTTTGGGTGATAGTCGTGGCTATCAGGCTTGGCGATTTTCCGTTCGCTATGTCGCGCCATGTGGTGTGATCATTATATTCCTAAATGCCATTGGTATATTTAAACTATTAGGGTTTGTTGATTAGCCGGTTCAGTTTGTGACTAAAATAAAAAAGCAGGCTCTGGTTACTTATAGCGCACATCAAATGTTTTCTCTGGTTTGTGATGTTGAGTCCTATCCTGAATTTCTTCCCTGGTGCACAGGCAGCAATATACTTGAGTCTCAGGACAATTATACGGTGGCTTCAGTTTCTGTCGCGATAGGTAAAATAAAACAAACATTCACTACAGCCAATACCATTGAGGCTGATACTTCAGTGATTATGCGGCTTGTTAAAGGGCCGTTTAAAGAATTGCATGGACACTGGCGGTTTCTGGAAAATGATATGGGTGGTTGTCAGGTGATGTTGGAAATGGAGTTTGAATTTAAAAGTAAATTATTAAAACATGCTCTCGGTGCAGCTTTTACAAAGATCACTGATTCCCTGGTCGATGCCTTTATTGAACGAGCGCAAGATGTGTATGACTGAAAAAGAGGGGGTCACCGTAGAGCTCATTTACATTAAACCCGGGAGTCAAAATAGTGTAACGCTGAAAATACCTCAAGGCAGCAATATCAGTCAGGCCATTAACCGATCTGGTGTATTACAACGTTTTCCCGAAATTGATTTAACAGTTAATAAGGTTGGTGTGTTTAGCAAGATTCAAGCATTAGATACTGTGCTTTGCGAAGGTGACCGTGTTGAGATTTATCGACCGTTAGTGGCTGATCCAAAGGAAGCTCGACGACGGCGAGCAAAAAATAAGTAATTTTAATCGCCGCCTAAGGGCTCGGTTTTATCATCTAATGGATTGATTTTATCGTCACTCGATGACTTGGTTTCATCATCATCATCAAATGGGTTGATTGCATTAACTAGGCGACCAAAAAAACCTTTTTCTTCATTGTTCGATTTAGGTACGACGACAGCATCTGCCTCGATAATCTCGTTTACATCTCGGCTGCCGTCAGCCGTTACAATATCCCCGGTAATATGTGTAAGCTTTTGTTTGTCTTCATCAAAGTGTAACGTGATGTGGCGCTGTTCTCTGACGCCGCCACTTTTCTGGAAGCTGAATATATACTCCCAGCGGTTATTATGAAATGGGTCTACTATCACAGGGGTTCCCATGATGAACTTCACCTGATTTTTCTCCATGCCGGGCTTGAGTCTATCGAGCATCTCTTGCTCGATAACGTTACCTTGCTGAACATCGAGCTTATAGAGCAATGGCACTTTGTAACTGCCATCGAAGTTTTTGCTGCACGCGCTAAGAAATACAAGGGATATAAAGAATATAGCTAATTTGTTCATGCAAAGGCTTAAAGTATTTTACCGGTTAATAAGGAAGAGTATCATTCAGGATAACTGTTGCAGTGGAATTCCTCAACGACATTTATTATGATTTAAAGTATACTTTGTCGCCAATTTCAGTATTCACTGTGTTGAACAGCCACTCTTTTTGTTACAGGAAGGTTTTAGTTGGAAGCGACAGATTTAAAAAAAGCCGGTCTTAAGGCAACCTTACCGAGAATCCGAATTATACAGATTCTTGAAGACTCAAATGAACGACATATGAGTGCTGAAGATGTCTATAAAACTTTATTAGGCCATGGTGAAGAGGTCGGATTGGCAACAGTGTATAGAGTGTTGACTCAATTCGAGACGGCAGGTTTGGTGATTCGTCATAACTTTGATTCGGGCCATTCAGTGTTTGAACTGGATCATGGTGCGCATCATGACCATATGGTTTGTTTAAATACCGGGAAGGTCATCGAATTTAAAAATGAAGAGATTGAGCGATTGCAAAAAGAAATTGCTCAAGAGCATGGTTATGAGCTGATTGAGCATAGCCTTGTACTGTATGTAAAACCCAAAGAATAGCTTAGGTTAAATTTTTTCAGCTTCAATATGAAAGCTGACAAGATTCTCGTCTTAAACCCGGAACTACTGTTATAAAACTGACTCGAGCATTTGCGCGGCATTAGCTCGACTTTCATTGGTGATTTCCATTCCCGCCAACATCCGTGCAACTTCATCAATGCGTTCCTGTTCAGCTAGTTCGATAACCTGAGTATAGGTTTGTCCTTTATTACTGTCCTTTATGACACGGAGATGCTGGTGACCACAGGAAGCAACTTGTGCGAGGTGGGTAACGCAAAATATTTGACGATGTTCAGCCAGACTGTTCAGTAATTTGCCAACTATCTCGGCGATACCACCACTGATACCGGCATCGACTTCATCAAACACCATGGTGGGCACACCATTATCTTTTGACGCAATGATTTGAATGGCAAGGCTAAGCCGGGATAATTCTCCACCAGATGCGACTTTAGCGATGGGTCTAAGTGGTTGGCCTGGATTAGTCGAGACGACGAAAGAAATTTTATCCATGCCGAATTGATGAGGTGTTAAGTCTTCCATAACTTCTATAATAATATCAAACTTCCCCCCCATACCCAGATCATGCATTTTATCCGTTACCGCAAGTGCAATTTTATTTGCCGATGCTTTTCTTTTTTCGCTGAGTTTTACAGAAAGCTTTTTGTATTTATTGAGTAATCCAGTTTTCTTTTTTTGCAGGAGTTCGTGTTGTTCCTGACCACCTTCCAATTGATCTAATTGTGATGATAGTAGAGCCAATTGATCAGGTAGTGCTTCCGGTTTTACTTTGTGTTTTCGAGCCAACTCTTGAATCTTGTCCAGCCGACTTTCTATCTTGTTTAGCTGGCTAATATCCGCATCAAAACGATCGATATAGTCTTTTAATTCTGAGCAAGCCTCATCAATCTGGATTGCAGCACTATCAAGCAGGTTATTGATGCTTTCAAGTGAGTGATCTATTTTACATAGATCCGTAATAGCACGTTGATGTTGGCTAAGCTGACTCAGCATTGCGGGATCTGATTCAGAGAGTTCGGCCAGGACTTGCTGGCATGTTGCTATCAAGTCTTGCGAATGGGATTGGCGTTTGAATTCTTCTGCAAGTGATAGATATTCTGATTCGCCAATATCAAGTTGAGTAAGTTCATCTATTTGATATTTGAGAAAAGATAATCGTGCTTCAAAATCATCTCCGCTGGTTTCGAAATTTTGGAGTTGCTCGTTTACCTGCTTCCATTGGTAAAAAATATCAGCAACATCACTCAATAAAGCGCCATAAGTTCCGGCTTGATCGAGTATTTCACGTTGTGTCTTTGCGCGAGATAATGATTGGTGTGCATGTTGGCCATGAATATCGACCAGATATTCGCCAATTTCACGTAAGGTTTGTACCGGGACAGGGGTATTATTTAGATATGCCCGTGAGCGGCCATCCCTGCTAATCGTTCGTCTGATAAATAACTCATCATCAGAGGCTATCTCCATTTCATCTAGACGGTCATTAATATAGGGATTTTTGTTGGTAGAGAAGATTGCTGTGATATCAGTCTTATCCGTACCACCGCGGATGACATTAGTGTCAGCGCGATCGCCCAGCACCAGACCTAATGCGTCAAGTAAGATAGATTTACCTGCGCCTGTTTCGCCCGTTAAAACTGTCATGCCTGGTTTAAAATCAATGTTGAGGCTATCGATAACAGCCAGATCATTAATAACGAGTTGCCGTAACACGCTTATTTACTCCAGTTTAATTTTTCGCGCAGTATATGGAATTGATCGTGATTAGGCGGGTGAATTAATCTTACGTTTTTGTTTTTCTTTTCTACCCGCACACGGTCGCTGGGGATAAGCTCCATCTTTATCTCACCATCCAGGGTTAGATGCGCTTGATCAATTTCTCTATTACCAATCACGACCTCGATATGGCTATTACCGTCAATAACAATTGGGCGGTTAGTCAATGAGTGTGGACAAATAGGCACTAATAACAAGGCATCAAGTGATGGGTGGACAATCGGCCCGCCGCCTGCGAGCGCATAGGCAGTAGAGCCCGTCGGTGATGAGACAATCATCCCGTCAGATCGATGTGTATGAACAAATGTCCCATTGATATAGGTTTCTAACTCTACCAATCTAGCAATATTCCACTTTTGGATAATAATGTCGTTGATAGCATTACCCTCAAACATACATTCTTCACCGCGAAAGACCTGGCCTCTCAACAGGAAGCGCACATCTTCGACATAATGGCCATTCAGTATTTCATCCATATTGCTGGCGATATTATCTGCCGGGATATCTGCCAGAAAACCAACATGACCGAGATTGATGCCTAGTAATGGCACGTTGAAATCACAAAGTATGTGTGACGCCATCAACATCGTGCCATCACCACCAATGGCGATGACGAGATCACAATGCGCTCCCAGCTCACTCGAATCAAAGACATCAAGATTGTGATCATCTAGTAATTCTGCACAACACTTATCCAGAATGATTGTTCGTTCACGAGACTCCAGATATTCAAGCAACTCAGCCAACGTAGTTTGAATGGCTTTGACGCCAGAGTTAGTGATAAGTCCGATTCGCTTAAACATAGTTTAATCCTGGAATCCTTACTTGGGCTCGTTTATACCGTAAATAATTCATAGAGAACGGCATGTTAAGTGAGTGTTTGATTGACTCAGTTACACCGACTAGAAAGCCGCAATCAGATGAGTAGGCGAATCCGCGCATTGCTTGAATGCTTAACTCACAGTAAGGCGCAATTTTAAAATACATAATCATAATTCATGGCCGATCAATTGAGGAATCCAGGATTACGACGCTATCCTGTTGGTTTTTCGTCAAACATAGCATGCTCTGCGGGAGTGACCAATAACTCTCCGAAGTTATTACTTGTTGGCTTTCATTATAAGGTGTGTTGAAGATGTTTTGCACTCAATACAGTAGAGTGCTAAATTTAATCTTATTCTCTCTGTATTCCTTGTTTAAGTATGGTTTCAACAACAGATTCTTCGCAATTATCGGAACGTAGCCTTTATCTCTTCAAGGCTTTAGTCGAGCACTTCATTGATGATGGTGCCCCGGTTGGTTCGCGCACACTCTCTAAAGATTCAGATTTAAACTTGAGCCCTGCCTCGATACGCAATGTTATGGCCGATCTTGAGGATTTTGGTCTACTGCATTCACCGCATACCTCTGCCGGGCGAGTGCCTACGGCCAAAGGCTATAGATTGTTTGTTGATAACCTATTGAGGGTGAATGATCTTAAATCAGCAGAAGTTGAGAAAATTGCTCGAGAAATGGCGCCTGAAAATGATTATTCCTCATTGATGCAACGTACATCATCGATGTTATCGGACATAACTCAATTGGCAGGCGTTGTTATGCTGCCGCGCACGAGTCAATCTAAATTACAGCATATTGAGTTCGTTTCCTTATCATCAAACAGGGTGTTGGTAATCCTGGTTGTAAATGATCGAGAAGTACAAAATAGAATCATTAAAACAGCTAAGCACTATTCATCCTCAGAATTACAGCAGGTCTCTAATTACCTGAATGAGATCTTTGCTGGCAAAGACTTGAAAGTGGTTCGAGCATCAATTCTAGACGAACTGGAAAAGATGAAAGAAGAGGTCAGTCAGTCTATGCAGTCGGCCATTGAGATGGCACAAACTGCTTTTACTAGTGACGATACCAATAATGAGAGTGATGATTTATTGTTTTCCGGGCAAACCAATCTAATGGATCTCGCTGAACTCTCCGACGTAGAAAAATTAAAGAAATTATTTGAAACATTTAATCAAAAGCGAGACATTTTGCATTTACTCGAGCAGGCAATAAATGCAGATGGCATGCAGATATTTATTGGTGAGGAATCAGGTTATGACGTATTGGATAACTGTAGTGTCGTCACGTCCCCCTATGAAGTCGATGGCGAAATACTGGGTGTTTTAGGCGTAATCGGACCCACACGTATGCATTATGAGCGTGTGATTCCCATTGTTGATATTACGGCAAAAATGCTTGGTATTGCCTTGAACTCAAAAAATTAATCCCCACATAGTCAAAATGTGTCCGCATGGATGCACGGATTCTATTGTCTAAAAAGAGGTTAGAAATGACAGCTCAAGAAAATGAAAACGCTCAAAATGAAATAAATAATGATGCAGAGCAAGAAGTTGAAACATTAGAAGAATTAAATGACGTCGTAGATATAGAGGGTGAGCTTGAACCAGCGGAGCAGGCAGATACCGATATCGAGTTTTTGAAAAAACAGCTCGAAAAAGAAAAAGAGCTCTCGCAGACGAATAAAGACCTTGCGCTCAGAGCGCAAGCTGAGATGGATAATTTGCGTAAGCGTACCGGGCGAGATGTCGAGAATGCACATAAATATGCCTTGGAAAAGTTTGTAAACGAACTTTTACCGATCATGGATAGCCTGGAATTAGGCATATCTGCTGCTGAAAGCGCAGAAAATATTGACGATTTACGCGAAGGAATGGATCTAACCGTAAAGATGTTCAATACCGCCATGGACAAATTCAACGTCAAAGCGATAGATCCACAGGGTGAAAAATTCAACCCGGAACAACATGAAGCAGTCTCAATGCAGGAAATTGAAGGGGCTGAATCAGGTCATGTCGTGACGGTCATGCAAAAAGGCTATGAGTTGAATGGACGCCTGGTAAGACCAGCGATGGTCGTTGTTGCTAAATAATAGCGCTATTTCATAAGTTTTTAACATTAAAGGCTTGAAATAGAAGGCAACCGTCCACATTTAATCAAACAACATTATATTAATTAAACACAATAAATCAGTAAGTTAAGAATTTTTGGAGAAGACGAATGGCAAAGATAATTGGAATTGATCTCGGTACCACCAACTCATGTGTGGCAGTTCTCGAGGGTGGCGAAGCAAAGGTCATCGAAAATAGCGAGGGAGGCAGGACAACACCATCGATTGTTGCCTATGCTGATGATGATGAAGTGCTCGTTGGCCAATCAGCTAAACGCCAGTCAGTAACTAACCCTGATAATACGCTTTATGCGGTTAAGCGACTCATCGGTCGTCGTTTTGAAGAAGACACCGTTCAAAAGGATATCAAACTCGTCCCTTACAAGATTGTTAAGGCGGACAACGGCGATGCCTGGGTTGAAATCAACGGTAAAAAGATGGCGCCGCCTGAAGTTTCTGCACGCGTCTTGATGAAGATGAAGAAAACGGCAGAAGATTATCTTGGCGAAGAGGTTACTGAAGCCGTTATTACGGTACCTGCGTACTTTAATGATTCACAGCGTCAAGCAACCAAAGATGCCGGTCGAATCGCGGGGCTTGAAGTCAAGCGTATCATCAATGAGCCTACCGCTGCGGCATTGGCCTACGGTATGGATAAAAAGCGTGGCGATGCCAAGATTGCAGTGTACGATTTAGGTGGCGGTACTTTTGACGTGTCCATTATTGAAATTGCCGAAATAGATGGAGAACATCAGTTTGAAGTGCTTTCAACCAATGGTGATACTTTCCTTGGTGGTGAAGATTTCGATTTCCGTATCATTGACTTCCTTTGTGATGAATTCAAAAAAGAGCAGGGTGTGGATCTACATAATGATCCTTTGGCACTGCAACGTCTTAAAGAAGCAGCAGAGAAAGCCAAAATAGAATTATCATCCAGTCAACAAACGGATATTAATTTGCCTTACATCACGGCAGATTCTAGTGGTCCTAAGCATCTTAATTTGAAGATGACGCGAGCTAAACTGGAGTCATTAGTAGGAGAGCTTGTTGAACGAACCATTTCTCCTTGTAAAATTGCACTCGATGATGCCGGTTTATCAAAATCTGATATTACCGATGTTATTTTGGTTGGTGGTCAAACCCGTATGCCAATGGTACAAGAGAAGGTTCAAGCATTTTTTGAGAAAGAACCACGTAAGGATGTAAACCCGGATGAAGCCGTTGCCGTTGGTGCAGCTATTCAAGCAGGTGTCCTGGGTGGCGATGTTAAAGACGTACTCTTGTTAGACGTTACGCCGTTGTCTTTAGGTATTGAGACAATGGGCGGTATCATGACCAAGTTGATTGATAAGAATACGACGATACCGACTAAAGCCAATCAGGTTTTTTCCACCGCTGAAAATAATCAAACAGCTGTTACCGTGCATGTATTACAAGGTGAACGTGAGATGGCTGCAGGTAATAAATCATTGGGTCGTTTCGATCTAAGTGATATTCCACCAGCACAGAGAGGCGTGCCTCAAATTGAAGTTAATTTCGATATAGATGCGAATGGTATCTTGAACGTAACTGCTAAGGACAAAGCGACAGGAAAAGAACAGTCGATTGTTATTAAGGCATCAAGTGGTCTTTCTGATGAAGAGATCGATAACATGGTTAAAGATGCTGAAGCGCATGCTGAAGAAGATCGTATGGCCAAAGAGTTGATTGAAACGCGTAACATGGCGGAAAACATGATTCATGCAACACAGAAATCAATGGAAGATCTTGGTGACAAGGTTGAAGAACAAGAAAAGACTGACATTGAAGCTGCAATAGCGGATCTTGAAGAGTCTTTAAAAGGTGATGACAAGGAAGCGATTACAGAAAAGACAACCAAGTTGACGGAAGTTGCAGGGAAACTTGCCGAACGTGCTTATGCTGAACAGCAAGCAGCAGAAGGCGGTGATGCAGGAGCTAACCCTGAAGCTGCGGATAGTAATGATTCAGCAGATGATAATGTTGTCGATGCTGAGTTTGAAGAAGTTGAAGACGAGAAAAAATAATCGTATAAAAGCTTTTCAATAGCAGCATAATTACAATAAATCAGCCCGGAGATGAATATTCTTCTCCGGGCTATTTGCGTATTAGCATTATGCAAAATGCACATAAAATAGAAATTTAAAAAGAGTATAGGCATGGCAGATAAACGAGATTATTACGAAGTACTGGGTGTTTCAAAAAATGCTGATGAGGCTGAATTAAAAAAAGCCTATCGTCGTTTGGCAATGAAACACCACCCTGATCGTAATGAAGGTGATGAGAAAGCCGAGGAAAAGTTTAAAGAAGCAAAAGAAGCACATGTTATTTTATCTGATCCGCAAAAACGTGCTGCTTATGACCAATTTGGCCATGCCGGTGTAGATACCAGTGCTGCAGGTGGCGGTGCAGGTGGTGCCGGGTTTGGTGACATTTTTGATAGTGTCTTTGGTGATATTTTTGGTGGTGGTGGTGGCGGTGGACGTGGTGGTAATCGTGTCTATCGCGGTGCAGATTTACGCTATAACCTTGAACTGTCTTTGGAAGATGCCGTTGCTGGAACAACAGTAAAAATTCGTGTCCCGAAAATGATAGTCTGTGAGAGCTGTAAAGGTTCTGGCGCCAAGAAAGGCAGTTCCCCGGTAAGCTGCCCAACCTGTGCCGGACATGGGCAGGTCAGAATGCAACAGGGCTTTTTTTCTGTTCAACAAGCCTGTCCGCAGTGTCGCGGCCAAGGGAAGATAATTAGTGATCCATGTGGTCCTTGTCGAGGCGAGGGCCGAGTCAGGGATAGTAAGACCATTTCAGTGAAGGTACCGGAAGGTGTTGATAATGGTGACCGGATTCGTCTTTCTGGTGAAGGCGAGGCTGGTGAAAATAATGGTCCTGCAGGTGATTTATATGTACATATCTCTGTTAAGGCGCATCCTATCTTTGAACGTGATGTGACGGATCTCTATTGTGATGTGCCTATCAGTTTTACTACTGCGGCGTTGGGTGGTGAACTTGAAGTGCCTACCCTGAATGGAAAAGTAAAATTGAAAATTCCTGCTGAATCTCAAAGCGGAAAAATGTTTCGTCTGAAATCAAAGGGCGTTCGTTCGGTTAGAAGTTCATCAACCGGTGACTTACTCTGCCGCATCATTATTGAAACGCCGGTTAAATTAACTAGCAAACAAAAAGAATTATTAAAAGAATTTGAAACGACAATGAATAGTGGTGGGAATAAACACAGCCCTCAAGCCAGTTCATGGCTGGATGGCGTGAAGAAATTTTTTGACTCTATGACCAGTTAATATTCGCCTTGTGGTGAGCTCGTTGCATCTATGCAGTCGTCCGCTTCTCAAAAGCACTGAGCCTTGAATAAAATATCCAAGGCCCAGTTCTAGGGTTATGACTCTTTCAGTGGAGATATCAATCCAATAGATCCAGACCTATCTGAATTGCTTTTTGCATTTCGGTTTTATCTTTAGTAACTCTCGATGAGACTAACAAACCCTGTATTAGTGTTATCAAGTAGGCGGCCAAAGATTCGGCATCCTTCTTTTTATCTATTTCTCCTGACGCTTGTGCCGAAAGGATGCGGCTGAGGACGGCTTGTTTCATTTGGCAGAGGTGCTTATTCATTTCGTCATAGATCTCTTTATCGACAGAGACCATTTCGAAAGCTGAGTTCGTTACTAAACAACCACTATTCCGGACAGATTCATTACAACTAGCTACTATCAGCTTGAAAATTTTATTGAGACTTTCTTTAAAAGGAGCCTCGGGATTTTCAATTAGAATCGCATAATAAGAAGTATGTTCCATATAATGCGAAACACATTTTAGAAACAATCCTTTTTTATCACCAAATGCCTTGTATAGACTACCGGGTTTTACACCGGTAACTGAAGCTATATCTTTAATGGACGTCGCTTGATAACCATTTGCCCAAAATTGCTTACCCGCATTTAGCAACGTCTCGTTGTAATCAAACTCTCTAAGTCTTGCCATAATATTCTTATATCATAAAAAAAATGATTGAAACAAATCAAACAAGTTCTAATCGTCTTTTTTACGTATGTTTATTAATGAAGTTATCGATCATTGGAAAGGGAGACTTGCCCATGAGCCGGTCAAGATACTCACCCTCTTTAAATAACAATAAAGCAGGTACGCTTCTCACATCATACTCTTCAGCCAAACTGTCATTTTCTTCAATCTTTACTTTTAATATAGAAAGTTTCGGGTACTTTCCGGCAATTTCATTAAGCAACGGTATTAATGACTTACAGGGACCACAGTGTGTAGACCAAAAGTCGAGCATAACGAGACCACCCTGCTGGATGGTCTCTTTACTTTCGCTTGTATCTGCATCGTAAAAATTTGCAGCGCTATTAACCTCAACCATTTGCTGCGGCCTTGGGAATAAACGGATAAGCCATTTCTGTTTCGTAATCGCTTTCATCTGTCGTATCAAGTCGCATGGTGATATTGAATTTGTTGCCAAAATTGAAAACACTGCAAGCGAAAATGAGTTCTACGATCTCTTCTTTGGTAAATTCTTTTCTTAATTCGTCGTAAAACTCGTCAGGAATATAATTCGGATCACCGGCCATATATTCTGCGAGCTTGATACCAAGATACTCAGAACGGGTAAAAGCTGATTCATCAATTTCACCCATAAAGGCCTCTTCTTTTGGGCTCACTTGGTCTACTACACCAGCGGCACGCACGGTCATACAATAGCCACAGCGGTTTATTTCACCAGTTTTAAGACGCATCATCTCAAACAGATGAGCTGGAATACGACCGGCTATGAAAAAAGATTCGAATACTGGCAGGATAGTTTTTAATAAGTCCGGTTGGTGGGCAATAGCGCCCATCATTGCAGAATCGTGCCACCATCCTTTAACAGCCTGATCGATTAATTCATTAACTTCTGGATCATCTGATGTTCCGGGTGCTACAGGTTGAACTATTGAAGACATAGTGATTTACCTCGACTTTGAGTTAAGTAAAAAGGTCATTATGACCCGCTACAATTATTGAATGCACATACAACAATCTGTATCGTAGTAGGCCTGATTTAAAAAATAAAGTAATATCATTAGCAATGAAGCTATTTTTTTCTCCAACATCGCCCTACGTTCGAAAAGTGCGAATTGCCGCTAAAGAATTGGGCCTCGATGACCAAATTGAGTTAATTTCAACAAATCCTTGGGAAAACCCACCTGAACTAGCAGATGCTAACCCACTAGGTAAAGTGCCTGCGCTGATGATTTCCGATAATGAAATATTGTTTGATTCGCCTGTTATTTGTGAATATCTGGATAGTCTAAACAGGGAGGTAGTTCTTTTCCCTGTTGCTGGAAAATCACGTTGGGATGCCTTGCGTCTACAAGCACTTGCTGATGGTATTCTCGATGCTGCGGTGATGATACGCTTAGACAGTTTACGCCCAGAGTCAGAGCGATATAGCGATATGCGGGAACGACAATTAAATGTTATACGACGCGCATTACGCTATTTAGACTCAGAAATGACACGACTTATTGGACCGCTCACGATTGGCCAAGTCGCGGTGGCTTGTGCGCTTGCTTATCTTGATTTTCGCTTACCCGAAGAAGATTGGCATAAAGTGCATCTAAAACTAGACTGTTGGTATGCTACTTGGATGGAAAGAGAATCGATGCAAGTGACAATGCCTCCCCTGGGGTAGCGTTGCCGTAGTCATTAATATGTGGCGTGTGGCCACATAATATTTTTCAGAATGTTAAGTCAGTTTTTGTAATCAATGTATAATCTCAAATATTTAGAATCTATATAGGCGCAGTTTTATGTCGGTAAGAGTTGGTGTGTGTGGTGCAGCTGGAAGAATGGGTAAGACTATCATGGAGGTCTGCAAAGACACTGATGGAGTCGAGGTCACCGCCGCTATTGAGTACAGTGAATCGCCCATGCTTGGGATCGATGCTGGTGAAGTGGCGGGCATTGGTAAAACGGGTGTACTAATTACCGATGATATCTCAAGTGTTGCCGATCAAGTTGACGTGATGATTGATTTTACATTCGCCGCTTCAGTGACAGCCAATATTAAAAAATGCGTCTCCGCTAATTGCAAGATGGTCATAGGGACAACCGGTCTCAGTAAAGCAGATCATGAGCAGATTGAATTAGCTTCAGAAAAAATTGCCATCGTGTTTGCACCAAACATGAGTATCGGCGTCAATTTATGTCTAAAACTATTGGAAATGGCGGCTCAGGTTATCGGCGATGATGCAGATATCGAAATAATTGAAGCGCATCATCGACATAAAAAAGATGCCCCATCAGGTACGGCGATTCGTATGGGAGAAGTCGTTGCCAACACCCTGGGACGAAATCTAAAAGAATGTGCTGTTTATGGTCGTGAAGGGATTACCGGAGAGAGAGACAAGAATGCGATAGGCTTTGAAACAATACGGGCGGGAGACATTGTTGGCGATCATACCGTTATGTTTGCAACTGAAGGTGAACGCGTTGAGATTACACATAAGGCATCATCAAGAAAGACATTTGCTAATGGCGCAGTAAGGGCAGCAAGTTGGCTAGTAGAAAAAGACAAAGGCCTGTTTGATATGCAAGATGTGTTAAGCCTGGGATGAAAAAAAATTTTAATTAAGCATAATTAATCAAGCCTTAAGCTCATTTATTATGTCGGATATTAAGACAGTTCAAAGGTTATATGGTCAGTCGTATATTAGCTACACGGCGACTTATATTGCGGCATTACTGGCTTTTTGGCTGTTTCAGGATATTTCACAAAGTAAGGTAATCAATACCTGGTTTATTGCATTTTCTTTATTTACATTAATACGTTTTTTTATGACGTGGAAATTTAACCAAATCAGTCATGAAGAAGATTATGATATATGGCTAATGACGTTTCTGGTTATGTCTGTCATATCGGGAACTATGTGGGGGCTTACCGGATACATATTTATTCCAAAAGGTACCTTGCCATTACTTGATTCTGTTTTACATCATGGAATATTATTTTTATTTATTGCATCGCTCATTGGTGGTTCGATAATTACCTATTCAGCAAGCAAGATAGTTTATTTAAGTTTTTCATTTCCAGCAGTTGTTCCACAATGTTTTATGTTAATTGCGCAAGGAGATAAATATCATTCATTCCTGGGTGGGATTTTCCTCACTTATGGCATTGTCATGTTTTTAATCTCTGTGTATATCAATAGAGTCTTTGCCGAACATAACAAAATTGATGCCGAAAATGCTACTCTTAAATCAATATTAAAGAAGAACGATATTAAGTACGAATGAACATGATTTCACCTGATAGTAATCGTTATATATAACACGTCTATTTTGTGTAGCCTCCATTTTTTTCAATAACAGATCACCGGTAAAGTTATCTGTTTGAACCAGACTTTAATGGTCTGTTCTTGGTTAACTACAACTGCGACGGCTTCTTCTTATGCAACGTCATTGATAGAAAGTAACCTTGAGTAATTGACATAGGACAAGAAATTCACTATTTTCTACAGATGCGCCGATTTGAAATCAGCTTGCGGGCGCAATAAAAATACCGCTAAAGAGACAACCTGCTTTAGCTGAAGCTGAATGTGGGTTATCTCCATGAATGGAGTGTATGTCGCGAGGACACGACTGCATGGATGCATGAGGTAGGGCGAAGCAGGAGCTAGAGCCGAGGAGTCCGAAGCGACGGTATAAAGTAGACACCAACAGTAGGCGCCTTAGGCGACGTCTGGAATCAGTTGTCGAAACAAATCACGAATATTCCCCCGCATTCACAACAGCAACTTTATCCCAGGCTGACTCTGCAAAGCTCTAATTATTACTATTGAGGATGCCAATATGACAGACAAAACAAAACAACTAAGCGCTGATACGCTAGCCGTTCGTGCCGGACAGGTCCGCAGCCACGAAGGTGAACATAGTGAATTGATATTTGCCAGTTCGAGCTATGTCTTTGCTGATGCCGCTGAGGCAGCAGCGCGTTTTGCGGGCGATAGCCCGGGAAATATCTACTCGCGTTTTACCAACCCGACAGTTCGAACATTCGAACAACGTTTAGCCGCTTTAGAGCAGGGCGAGCGTTGTATCGGTACCTCATCCGGCATGAGCGCTATCTTGTGTACCATGCTTGGTTTGCTGAAGTCAGGTGATCATATTGTGTCATCGCGAAGTATCTTTGGCACAACGGTCAATTTACTTGCAAACATATTACCTAAATACGGTATTACGACGACATTTGTTGACCTTACAAACTATGAGACTTGGGAAACGGCGATTACACCTGAAACGAAGCTACTCTTTCTGGAAACGCCCTCAAACCCACTGACCGAGATTGCTGACATCAGCCGATTGGCCGAAATTGCCCATAGCAAGGACAAGCTCCTGATTGTCGACAATTGTTTTTGTACACCTAGTTTACAATTGCCATTAAAACTAGGCGCAGACATCGTAATCCACTCCGCGACAAAATACCTCGATGGCCAAGGGCGCTGTGTTGGTGGTGCCATTGTCGGTAGTGACGCTTTGCTCGGCGAAGATATCTATGCTTTTCTGCGCACCGGTGGTGCCAGCATGAGTCCGTTTAATGCCTGGGTTTTTCTGAAAGGATTAGAGACATTGTCGATTCGGATGCAGGCACATTGCCAAAATGCACAGCAAATAGCCGAATGGCTAAATAGTCAAAAGTTTGTCAAGAAAGTCTATTACCCCGGTCTAGACTCTCATCCACAGCATCAGCTTGCAGCAGAGCAGCAATCAGGTTCGGGCGGCATCGTTAGTTTTGAAGTGAATGGTGGCAAAGAGCAGGCCTGGCAGTTTATTGACGCAATAAAGCTGTTTTCTATTACCGCAAACTTAGGTGATACAAAGAGTACTATTACTCATCCGCGGACAACGACGCATCATAAACTGACTGATGAGCAAGCCTCAGAAGTCGGTATAAAGCCAGGATTGATCCGTCTCTCGGTTGGGCTTGAAGGAGTGTCAGACATCATTGACGACCTGGATCAGGCTGGGTTGAATATGACAAAATAGTGTCGAATATTTGACAGAAATATTAAAAAACCCCTCAAAACATTGATTTTATCCTTGTTTATTAGTTAGACTGATTAGCTTGCTATCAATCGCCGCAATCTAGCACCCGGTGCTCATTGCGTTAAAAAATAATAAAATAACAAGAATTGATACATTCGCTCACCGCTGAAGAGATGTCTTAGCGAAAGCTCCTGATACTAGAGAACATAAAATAAAAAAGCGGCGATCCCTTTTTTATTTGTAAAGGACATTTTTTTCACAACATTGGAGGGTACACCATGCCTGGACGTAATTTTTTATTTATCCCTGGCCCAACAACGGTTCCACGCCGTATTCAGAATGCAATGAACCACGAGCAGGAAGACATGCGTGCGATGGACTTGCCTGCATTCACCAAACCACTCTATGAAGACATGAAAAAAGTCTTCAAAACCGAAAATGGTCGAGTGTTCATTTTTCCTGCATCGGGTACCGGTGGCTGGGAATCAGCAGTATCAAACACATTGAATGCCGGTGATAAGGTATTAATGTCCAGCTTTGGTCATTTCTCATTCCTTTGGGTCGACCTTTGCCAACGCTGGGGTCTGGAAGTTCAGCACTTTGAAGAAGAGTGGGGTGATGGCGTTCCTGTAGAAAAGTATGCTGAAGTTCTGGCTGCTGATAAAAATCACGAAATCAAAGCGGTCTTCGCCACCCAAAACGAAACAGCAACAGGCGTTGCTTCTGATATCGCCGCTGTACGTAAGGCATTAGACGCTTGCGACCATCCAGCATTGTTGTTCGTTGATGGTGTAAGTTCTGTCGGTTCAATCGATTTTCGTATGGACGAATGGGGCGTAGATATCTGTGTCTCTGGTTCACAAAAAGGCTTTATGTTGCCTACTGGCCTCGGTATTGTTTGTGCCAGTGAAAAAGCACTAGCGTGCCGTGAAGGTTCAACCTTGCCAAAGACCTTTTTTGACTGGAATGATCAAATCAAAACCAATGATTTAGGTTATTTCCCTTACACACCACCAATGAACTTACTCCGCGGCTTACGCGAATCATTAAACATGATTTTCGAAGAAGGACTGGATAACGTTTTCGTACGTCACAATCGTATGGCTAATGCAGTTCGTGCTGCCGTCAGCGCTTGGGGAATGCGACCAATAGCGAACGATGAAAACTGGTATTCCGATACCGTTACTGCAGTTAAGGTCCCAGAAGGCTTTGATGGCAATGAAGTCGTTCGTCATGCCTACAACTACTACAACCTGGCGCTTTCAATCAGTCTTACCAAGATTGCCGGTAAAGCATTTCGTATTGGCCACCTTGGTGATATGAATGAGCTGATGGTTTTAACCCCGATCAATGGTGCAGAAATGACCATGAAAGATCTGGGCTACCCGATTGAATTGGGTAGTGGTGTTGCAGCAGCGCAGGAATACTTGCGTTCAACTGCTAAACCAAGAATACAAGAATAATAATAAAGCTTTAATGGCGGGCGCATAGCCCGCCTTTTTCATAAAAATAATCCGGTATTTCGATACTGGAAATTCTGTAATTAAATGATAGTGTTTATATAAGTTTTTACTAATGCAATTCGTTGTTGTTAGTAAAACGGAGGGTAAATAGTATGAGTTTTACTCAGTTTGAGCAGGCGCGTGCGCGTCTACAACGTAGTGAGTTAGCCGTACCTGGTTCCAATCCAGGTATGTTCGAAAAGGCCGCCAAGAGCGACGCCGATTATATATTTCTCGATTGTGAAGATGCCGTTGTTCCAGATGATAAAGAACAGGCACGCAAAAATATCATTGAAGGTCTAAATGATATCGATTGGGGCAACAAAACTATGTCCGTTCGCATCAATGGTCTGGATACACATTATATGTATCGCGACGTTGTCGATATTCTCGAACAAGCGGGCAACAACCTCGATACCATTCTGATCCCGAAAGTCGGTACCGCAGAAGATGTTTATGCCGTTGACATGATGGTCACGCAAATCGAAACCGCAATGGGTCTGAAGAAAAAGATAGGCCTTGAATGTCTGATTGAAACCGCACTCGGTGGTGCAAACGTTTTCACCATTGCACAGGCCAGCCCGCGACTCGAAGCATTCCACTTTGGCGTAGCAGACTACGCTGCCAGCCTCCGTTCACGTACTACAGTGATTGGTGGTTTAAATCCGGATTATGCTTGTAACGGTGTTGAGATTGATCAATGGCATGCCGCACAGGTGCAAATGCTGACCGCATGTCGCGCTTATGGTCTGCGTGCTATTGATGGCCCGTTTGGTGATTTCAGTGATGCCGATGCCTTTAGAGAAGCCGCACGTCGTGTTGCCGCTCTGGGTTATGAAGGTAAATGGGCAATCCATCCATCGCAAATTGAATTGGCAAATGAAGTGATGTCGCCACCTGATGCAGAAGTGACGCGTGCACGTCGTGTACTCGAAGCACTTGAAGAAGCGGCCAAGGCCGGTAAGGGTGCGGCACAATTAGATGGCAAGATGATCGATATCGCTTCCGAGCGTATGGCGCGCAACGTGATTGCGCAAGCCGATCAGATCGCGGCCAACTAGGCATAACGAATTTAATTCAAAACTATTAGGAGGTTGTAATCATGGATATTCATGAATATCAGTCTAAAGAAATACTTGCAGATTATGGTGTGCCGATTGGCAATGGTGGACTCGCTTACAGTCCTGAACAAGCAGCCTATCGCGCCATAGAAATCGGTGGTGATGTCTGGGTGGTTAAGGCGCAAATTCATTCCGGTGCGCGTGGCAAGGCAGGCGGCATTAAAATCTGTAAAACAGAAGAAGAAGTTTCAAAGGCCGCCGAAGAATTACTCGGTGCAAAATTGATAACGCATCAAACCGGTCCACAAGGCAAGATTTGTCATCGTATTTATATAGAAGCGGGTTGTAATATTGAACGTGAAATCTATCTGGCCTTTGTATTAGACCGCGCCAATGAAAGTGTCACCGTTGTGGCTTCGGCTGAAGGAGGTATGGAGATTGAAGAACTCGCAGTAACCAAACCTGAATCGATTATCAAGATTGCTGTTGAACCCGCAGTCGGTATGCAACCGTTTCAGGCACGTGAAATTGCCTTTGCATTAGGTCTGGATAAATCACAAGTGAATCAAGCTGTGACCACCATCCTCGGTTGTTACCGGGCGATGCGTGATTTGGATGCGACCATGGTTGAGATCAATCCTCTGGTGGTTACCAAAGAAGGCAACATAATAGCCGTTGATGCGAAGATGGGTTTTGACGATAACGCATTATTCCGTCATCACAATATTGCCGAGCTAAGAGATAAGTCACAAGAAGATGCACGTGAAATGCGTGCAGCAGATCGTGGACTGAGTTATGTCGGCCTCGACGGTAACATCGGTTGTATTATCAATGGTGCCGGTTTAGCGATGGCGACCATGGATATGATCATGCATGCCGGCGGCGAACCTGCCAACTTTCTGGATATAGGTGGTGGTGCATCACCCGAGCGTACTACCAAGGCGTTTAATCTTGTGCTTTCTGACGACAAGGTTGAATGTATTCTGGTTAACATCTTTGCCGGGATCAATCGTTGTGACTGGATCGCCGAAGGCGTAGTTCAGGCGGTGCAACAAATTGATCTGAAGGTCCCACTGGTCGTTAGATTATCAGGCACGAATGTCGAAGCGGGTCGCAAGATTCTTGTTGATAGTGGCCTGCCAATTATTATGGCTGATACTTTGAAGGAAGCGGCAGATAAAGCTGTTGCTGTCTGGAAAGAAACGACTGGTAAGTAAGGGGAAACGATTATGGCAATTCATTTAGATGAAAATACAAAAGTTTTAGTTCAAGGTTTTACCGGTCAAATTGGTTCTTTCCATGCGACCGATATGATCAAGTACGGTACCAATGTCGTCGGTGGTGTTACACCCGGCAAAGGCGGTACTAAACATCTTGATAAACCGGTGTTTAATACAATGAAAGAAGCGGTCGAAGCGACCGGTGCGGATGCAAGCATTATCTTTGTGCCACCTCCGTTTGCAGCAGACAGTATTATGGAAGCTGCCGATGCAGGTATTCGCTACTGTGTCGCCATCACCGATGGTATTCCTTCGCAGGACATGATCCGTGTTAAACGTTACATGCGTCGCTACAAAGCAGATCACAAGATGTTATTAACCGGGCCTAACTGTGCCGGTTCTATCAGTCCAGGGAAATGCATGATGGGTATCATGCCAGGACACATCTATCTTCCTGGTAATGTCGGTATCGTTGGTCGTTCCGGCACCTTAGGCTACGAAGCCGCTTCACAGATGAAAGACGTCGGTATTGGTGTCTCTTCCAGTATTGGTATCGGTGGTGATCCTATCAACGGTAGTTCATTCCGTGATCATTTAGCCGCCTTTGAAGAAGACGATCAAACCGATGCGGTAGTGATTATCGGTGAGATTGGTGGACCTCAAGAAGTCGATGCTGCAATGTGGTCTAGAGATAATATGTCTAAACCCGTCATTGGTTATGTTGCTGGATTAACCGCACCGAAAGGTCGTCGCATGGGTCATGCCGGCGCAATTATTTCTGCTGTTGGCGAGAGTGCTGCGGAAAAAGTAGAAATACTTCAGGAATGTGGTGTCACAGTTGTGCCTAATCCATCAGCGTTTGCTTCAGTGGTACAAGAAGTACTGGCTAAAGTAAGTTAATAGGAGATTTTTTTATGCACTGGCAATTGCATCCATGCATTGCCAGTATTTCCGCCATCCATGGCGGTCATCTAGAATTGAATTATATTTATGGGAGACTGTAAGTGAGTAAACCAAAGGTAATATTAACCCGCAAGTGGCCTGCAGAAGCAGAAGCTAAAGCACAGGAACTGTTTGATGTTGTCTTGAATGAAGACGATCACAAGATGTCAGTCGAAGAGCTTAAAGCAGCGATGCAAAATGCAGATGCCGTTTGTCCGACTGTTTCTGATTTTCAGATCAACGAAGAGATCCTTGGTGTCGATGGACGCACATGCAAGATCGTTTCAAACTTTGGTGTCGGCTTTAATAATATTGATACCGATGCAGCAAAAGCGGCGGGTGTTGTTGTCACCAACACACCGGAAGTCTTGACCGATTGTACTGCTGATATCGCCATGAGCTTATTACTGACGGTCTCGCGTCGCGTTGGCGAAGGCGAACGTTTAGTCCGTGACAAGCAGTGGGATGGTTGGTGTCCAACCCATATGTTGGCAACCAAGGTGACCGGCAAGAAACTGGGCTTTATTGGCTTCGGTCGTATCGCGCAGGCAGTAGCCCAAAAAGCACACTTTGGATTTGGTATGGAAATCAGTTTTTATGATCCGTATCCGCCTGCGGATGAAGTGATTAAAAAATTCAGTGCGACGCAACTGGATACCGTTGAGGATGTACTTGAAGGTGCAGACTTTGTTACCTTGCATTGTCCCGGTGGTGGTTCGAATACCAATCTGATGAATGCCGAACGATTAGGCATGATGAAAAATTCAGCATTCCTCATCAACACCGCACGCGGTGATGTGGTGGATGAACCGGCATTGGTGCAAGCATTAAAAGATGGTGTGATTGCAGGCGCCGGACTGGATGTGTTCGCAAAAGAGCCCACGGTTACCGAAGACTTATTGTCGATGGAAAATGTCGTACTACTACCGCATTTGGGTAGTGCCACAACAGAAACCCGCGTTGCTATGGGACTGCGATCTCTGGCTAATGTTAAGGCGTTCTTCGATGGTGATGAACCCGGCGATCGTGTCGCTTAAAATGCGCTTTTTTCGCGATTTATATGCCGTACCGAATAAATTATTTTGGTAAGCGTCATTAGCGCCGTGTTTGGTTCCCTCTTGCACGGCGCTGCTGCGCTATCTCATTATTAACACTGTATTAAGAAGTACCACTATTAATTGTAGGTAGTTTTTTATGACACCAGCACAAACCGAATCCGACGAACGAACATTAGATGCCGCTTCAGCGAGTTACGCTAAAGAAGTGGTTGGCATCTTGACCGATCAACTCATTCAAGTTATTGAACAGCGTCATAGCGAGATACTGCCCTATGTACGTGGGGAGTTGGCGATTCCGCCGGGCGATAAAGAATTGTTGCTGGGTATACTGCAGGCATGGGGTATCTGGTTTCAGTTACTCAATGTCGCAGAAGAAAATACCGGTATGCGTCGTCGACGTATGACGGAAAAAGAACATGGACTGGAAAATGTGCCGGGCACCTTTGCCAATGTCTTTAAACAAGCCAGCGATTCAGGCGTCAGTGCCGAAGAGGTTCAAAGTCTATTAGATGTTGCACACATCCGACCGACGTTAACCGCACATCCGACTGAAGCAAAACGCGTCACGGTGTTAGAGATACATCGTCGTATCTATGTGTTGTTATATCGTCTTGAAGGTGAGCGTTGGACAGCGCGTGAACGTGAAAAATTTATTGATGCATTGCGTAACGAGATCGACTTGCTCTGGCTGACCGGAGAACTGCGACTGGAAAAACCCTCTGTGCCGCAAGAAGTGATTTGGGGATTACATTTCTTCGAACAATCCTTGTTTGAACGTGTACCCGAGACGCATGAAAAATTAAAATGGGCATTAAAGCAAAGCTATCCCGACACAGACTTTACCCTGCAACCTTTCTTTCAGTTTGGTTCATGGATCGGTGGTGATCGTGATGGTAATCCTTTTGTTACCAATGATGTCACTAAAGATACGCTGCTAAAGAATCGGGAAATGGTATTGCGCCATTATATCGAACGTCTGGAACAATTAGTCGAGCACATCAGTGTCTCGAGTAACAATATTACTTTATCGAAGACCTTCGAAGATGACCTTGCCGATATCCTCACCGGTATCGATGAACTGGAACATATCTCGGAAAGAAACCCGGGCGAGGTGTTCCGTCAATTCCTCACCTGCATGCTGATCAAATTGCGCGGCACGCTAGAGAATGATGAGGAAGGACACTACAGCGCGATACGCTATATCGATGCGGATGAGTTTATTAAACATATTAAGCAACTTATGTTTGGATTAAGAAAAGCAGATTGTCGACAACTCGCACGTATGTATGTGATGCCGTTATTACAAGAAGCCGAAGCGTTTCGCTTTCGCAGCGTACGACTCGATCTACGTGAGAATTCAACCACGACCAACAATACGTTGATTGCTATTTATAAAGCAATGCACGGACATGACACAGAACCCGATCTGGATAGCAAAGAGTGGCGCGAATGGCTAGACGAAGAACTGGCAAAACCCTTGACCGACAAACAACCGCAGTTCTCAAATCTCGATGAAGCCTCAGCGTCAACACTCGGACTATTCCAGATGTCAGGCGAGATGATGGACAAACTCGATCGCGAAGCGTTTGGTCATTTCATCTTATCGATGACGCAATCGGTCAACGACATCCTGGGTATTTACGTGTTGGCAAAACTGGCGGGCTTGTTTTTAGAAAAAGACGGTGAAGCCTATAGTCGACTGCCTATCGTGCCGTTATTTGAAACCATAGACGATCTACAACGTGGCCCGGAGATGATGACCGAGTTATTTACCATCCCCATCATCAAGCAATCGATCAAACATCTAACCGGTGTTCAAGAGGTCATGATCGGTTATTCCGATTCCAATAAAGACGGTGGTTATCTCACCGCGAACTGGGAATTGACCAAGGCGCAGGCCAGACTAACCAAAACAGGTGAGGAAGCAGGTATTCCAATCTCCTTCTTTCACGGTAGAGGCGGATCGGTCAGTCGTGGTGGAGCACCCACCGGACATGCCATCGCCGCACAACCCGCCGGTTCGATTCACGGGCAGATGCGCATCACCGAACAGGGTGAAGTGGTGTCATCAAAGTATGCCAATGAAGGTACCGCGCAATACCAGATGGAACTGTTGGCCGCTAGTGTGTTTGAACACACCCTAAAATCATTAAACGAAGACGAACTAAAACCCATCCCCGAATATGATGTGGCGATGGAAAGTCTTTCTGAACTCGCCTTTAATAAATACCGCGAATTGGCAGAGACAGACGACCTGATTGATTACTACAGTGCCGCCAGCCCGGTAGAAGAATTAGCGAAGATGAACATCGGTTCGCGACCCGCCAGACGTTTTGGCGCAAAGTCACTCAGCGACCTGCGCGCCATACCGTGGGTGTTTGCCTGGACACAAAACCGACATTTAGTACCCGGTTGGTATGGTGTCGGTACCGCATTAAAATCATTTATCGATGCACGCGGTGCCGAAGGCGAGGAGCTACTGAAGAGCATGTTCAACGATACACGCTTGTTCCGCCTGATACTGAATGAGGCTGAAAAGACGCTAGCACTGGTCGACCTAGAGGTATCCGAATCTTATTCCAGGCTCGTCGAAAATGAAAAACTTCGCGACACCGTTTTCGGTATGGTCGTCGAAGAATACAACTTATCCGTCGAAATGGTATTGAAGATCACCGGCGAAGAACAACTCTGTGAACGCTTCAAAAAGTTTAGCCGTAAGCTCAACCGCCGTTCCCCGGTACTGTTTCAAGCAGGTATGGAACAAGTGCAATTGGTGAAGGAATTCAGAAGTAGAGAAGAGGGCGATGATGATTTGGAAGGATTGGTGCCGTTGTTGTTATCAATAAACTGCATATCCGCCGGCCTAGGCTGGACAGGCTGATCACCAGAAACGAATTTATAAATAAATAAGGTACTTGAAAATGGCAAATGAATTAATCTCTCCACTTTCCGGACTTAGACGTCTTATCGAAACGGAACAAGTTGGACCAAATGAAAACAAATTTCTTGATGGTAAAGATCCTGTTTGGTCTCCACATAACAAGATCATCAACGTCACACCGGGCCCTGCTTTTGGCTCTGAGCTGGTGGATCAATTTTCATCAACCCAGACACGCGGTATGCGTGGTCCAGACGTCGCGAGGTTTTTTACAACGGTTCGCGCAGAGTACGCCAAAATGGTCGGTATGCAAGAAGGCGGTAGGGCATTGTTCTTCACCGGCTCAGGTACCTCTGGTACTGAAGCGGCTGCAGGCTCATGCCGTTTCCCTGGCGAAGCCGATTCCGATACGCCAGCCGTCATCACCATGGAAATTGGTGCTTTCAGTACGGCAATGGGTAACTGCGTTGAAAACCTGGGCAGAAACGTACTTCGTCTGAAAGGTGAACTTGGTGAAGATCTGCCTTATGACAGGTGTAAAGAAGCCCTGGAAAAAGACACAGAACATAAGGTCCAGTTAGTTATGGCTCCGCAAAACGAAACAGGCGCAGGCGTAACGATTGACCCCAGGAAGTTGCGTGACTTACTGGATGAACTAAACCACCCGGCACTGCTTGTTATTGACGGGGTTTCTTCCATCGGCAGCCTGCCCTGTAATATGACTGACATGGGCATCGACATGCTTATTGGTTGTAGTCAAAAAGGGATGATGGGTACGCCCGGTATCGGTATGCTTTCCATTAGTCCTAAAGCGGTTGAGAAAGTTTATCAGGCCGACAAAGCGCTTGCAGATGCCGGCATTAAGAAAGGCCAACATTACTTACACCTGACTAAGATGATTGATGCTATGGATGGCATGGGACTGCATATTGAAACGCCAGGAAATTATGCTCAATTCGCTGTGGCTCTGGATACGATAGCCATTGAAGGTATTGATCGCGTATGCGAGCGTCATAAAGAGTGTTCGGAAGTTTATCGTGCAGCCGTACTGGCTGCAGGTTTAGAACTGGTTGCAAAAGAAGAACATATTCGATCTAATGCAGTGACGGCAATTAAAGCACCGGAAGGTTTTGGTGTAAAAAAGATCACGGAAGTACTTAACATCATGTTTTCAAAGCACGCCGTAGAAGCGGCCGCTATTCCAGGTGCGCCTAATCTGGGCTGGCGTCTCTGTGCTACTGGCGGTATACAACCACAACATGCTATGGCTGCTTCTATCGCTTTCTTGATGGCATGTGACGAAGCGGGCGTACCGGTAGACGTTGAAAAAGGTATTGCAGCTGCGACTAAAACATATAGAGAAGTTGTTAAGTATCATCGGCCGCTTCCGGGTGTTGACGCATACGGACGTTAAGCTTGTAAAAGTTGTGGAAGTAGAAAAGCCGGTGATAAAAGTCACCGGCTTTTTTTTGCCTAAGACGGTCAATTTCCCGCTACTACCGCGTTGCTTCGCCGTCTGCGGTACGGGGCGCTGAAGGCGCAAAAACTAATGATGGCTAATTTATGCATTTTCTAATATTTCTGCTGTTTTCTCTGGGCTGGCATCACGAATTATCTTAAAAACTTTCTCAACATCAGCGTAACGATATTGACTGTTATGTAGGAGTCTTAGGACACTGTCTCCCGTTCAAAACATATGCGACAGAATTTCTCTAAATAATAAGAGCAGTTACATATGCTTGAAATTGATAGCGATGAGTCATAATAATTTTGAGCAAAAAAAAGACCTTAAAGATCACTCTTTAAGGTCTTCTTGTTTGGCTCCCCGGGACAGGCTCGAACTGCCGACCTAGTGATTAACAGAACCAGAAACAGCCTTGCTGCTTAAGATACTGTAATTAAGAAATAGAGCAACAATGTTTCTGACGGGAAAAATGGACTAACAAAATACTATGGCATTAAGCTGATTTGGAAACAACAGAGAATCAAACTCTACATTGACTCACTTTATTAATATGAGATGCGCTGATGTTGTGGTCATGGTCATGGGAATCAAGAAATTTTGCTTCGAGTACATAAGCGAGTGATTCGAGTTCATTCTTGCATTGGACGTCTTTGTCTATGCCCGTTTGATATTGCAAATAATGAACAAGCTCATGCAACAATATACCTTTACCTTCATCTGTATCCAGAGCAATGGAATCAAGAAGATAAACAACACCATCATTAAAGTTATAGAGACCAAAAATCTGTAAGGTATCTGGATTGATGTTCTTAGGTAATGTACGTCGTCAAAACCTTTTGGACAAAGAGCTGTATAAGCTAAGAGACAGTTCTGTTCATCGGGTTAGTTAATATGTTGTTTATCGTAATGCATTTGTCGTCTCATCGCTAACGTGTTTTGTTTAA
>Ga0209630_10001144_pt1 | contig 29207 bp, 28 predicted proteins | sample COG_01_FD_184745 | JGI IMG/M metagenome (GOLD analysis project Ga0209630, IMG submission 184745) | Pelagic Microbial community sample from North Sea - COGITO 998_met_01 (SPAdes) (version 2) | ecosystem: Environmental > Aquatic > Marine > Neritic zone/Coastal water | place: Helgoland, sampling... | reverse complement strand
AATAATATTTCTGTGAAATTTTAGTTTCAAGATCATTGAGATTTTAAGTCCATCTTGATAACAATATATTATTTTGAAGTTTGATTGGTCAAAAAACCATTTAATTTCCTATAAGTTGAAGAAAGATATATTTCCAAATAAGATATAATAGGTGCCCTAGAATTAGCCCCCAAGTCAAAACCTTTTTTACATTTTTATCTCCTTTGAAAAATTTAAGTTTGTCTACAAGAATATAAGAAATTAAAACACTTATAAGTATCCATAATCCAAAAGCAGTATAATCTATTAAAGTGAAGTTCATTGTGTAAGTGATTTTTCAGCTTTTTGTTTTATTCTTGATTTATTTAAAATACTATCTCTTAATTCCGACTTCCTATCAAATTCTTTATCAGTGATATTAATCTTCATTAACTCTCTATTAACTGTATATATTTCAAAATTAAACAACGCTTGATTTAAAAACTCTAATGCTTTAATTTCATTATCTACTCCTCCAAGACTGTTATCTTTTTTCAGCGCCTTTGAATAAACAGAAATAATTTCTTCAGCAATAATTTCATATGCCTCAATAAAAGCATCTTCCATCTCTTCAGATTCAAGCTCTTTTGCCTCATATGTTGATTCCCCTGATTGACTGTAGTTATAGCTGTCTAAATAATAGATTTCCCCTCCACAACTAACTAGAAAAAAAGATAGAAAAAGAATTTTTCTCATATCTAAAATTAAAAAATTTAATTTAGTGTAATGGGTTTCTTAAAAAAATTAATACTGTTTAGTTTATTCCTTTTCTTTATCGCATGTAATAAAGGAACAAATAATGAATTTGAGTACATCGAAATATCCCGAGAAAACTACACTAATAAATTACATGGATTCTGGCTTGGTCAATCCATTGCAAATTGGACTGGTCTAATAACTGAAATGGATAAGATTGGTAATATAGGTGAAATTAAAACTGGAAATTTTTATACAAGAGATGATTGGGGAGGCATAGATCAAAGGAGTATATGGGAAGATAGTTTAGTTAATAAAAGTAGAGTAAAAATTGATTTTGTATTAAAAGATGAAAGTGATATTTGGGGATCTGATGATGATACTGATATTGAGTATATGTATCAATATCTTTTAAATTTTAATGATACTAGTATTCTTAGTCCGAATCAAATAAGAGATGGGTGGCTAAAGCATATCAAAAGTAATGAAGAGAATTATTTATGGGAATCAAATCAAGTTGCATTTGATCTAATGAAGTCTGGAATGAAACCACCTGAAACAGGTGACCCAATAAATAATAATTCTTATATGATGATTGATGCACAATTAACAACTGAGATTTTTGGATTGTTATCACCTTCAAGACCTGATATAGGTTTAAAAATGGCTGAATTACCTATTAAAACCACTGCTAGATATGAAGCACAAGAGATTGCAGAATTCTATGTAATAATGCATTCTTTAGCATCAAATTCTAAAGAATTTAAATCAACAAAAGAAACAATATTTTGGATTGCAAAACAATCAAGACAACATTTAAATGATAATAATTATCCTGCAAAAATGTATGACTTTACAGAAAAACTATATAAATCTGGAATAAAGTGGGAAGATGCAAGAGATTCGATTTATCAGAGATATCAAGTAGATCAAAAAGATGGATATAATCTAACTTCTAAAAATCTATATTGTAATGGCTGTTTTGCTGCTGGAATAAATTTTGCGTCAAGCTTAGTAAGCTTATTTTATGGGGAAGGAGATATTAAAGAAACTATAAAAATTGGAACCTTATCTGGATGGGATTCAGATAATCCAACATCAACCTGGGGTGGTTTGATAGGGTTTTTGATTGGAAAAGAAATGATTGAAAAAGAATTTAATATAAATTTTTCTAGTAAGTTTAATATTCATAGAACTAGACAAAATTTTCCAAACAATGGAATTGATTCATTCTACAATATGGCATCTGAAGGAATTAAAGTTATAGACAGAGTTGTAGAAGAAGAAATGAATGGGAAAATTAATATAGATAATAATACGTGGTTAATTCCAAAACAGAAAAAATGAAAAATGAAATTTTAGCAATTTTATTCGTTATTTATAGTATTCCAAATTATTCTCAAAGTTTTGATTTTAAAATGAATCTTTTAGGAGGTGCTAAAGAAAAGACAGCTTCATTATCTTCTGGTGATATTGACAATGATGGTGATATTGATATAATTGTCGCAAATGGTCGTCATTGGCCCGGTCAGAATAAAATTCTAATTAATAATGGTATTGGTGGATTTACAGTTGAAAAAAATTTAGGTATTGAAAGATTAACAAGTTATGCTGCAGAGCTTTCAGATTTTGACAATGATGGTGATTTAGACATCGCTGTAGGAAATGATAAGGCACCAAACTATATTTTTATTAATGATGGCAAAGGTAATTTTATTAAGTCTAGTGAATTTGGAAAACCCAATTCTAACTCAAGAAATATTACATTAAATGATATTGACAATGATGGTGATATTGATATATTGATTACAAATCGGAGAGAATCAAATGAGATATGTATTAATGATGGTTTAGGTAATTTCTCTGAAACAATTCTTTTTGGAACAGCTGAAGATTCAACCATTGACGTTGAAGTTTCTGACATGAATATGGATGGGCATAAAGATTTAATTTTAGCTAATCGTGATAGTCAACCAAACTATGTATACCTCAACGATGGTATTTTAAATTTTAATAAAAAAATAATGTTTGGTCAAGGAAATGACAATACAAGAGCAGTTGAAATTGGTGATTTTAATTCTGATGGATATAAAGATATAGCTACAGCAAATATAGACGAACCAAATTTTATTTATTTTGGTGACGAATTTGATAGTTTTGATAAACATGTTATTTATGATAACTCAAAATCTTCAAGCTTTTCTTTAGCAGTAAATGACTTTAATGGAGATGGATATTTAGATATAGTCGTTGGTAATTCTCCTGGTTCAACGAAATTATATATTAACGTCTTAAATGGAAAAGAATGGAAAGAAAATGCACTCTCAAAAAACAATTTTAGAACTTACGATATAATTGACTCAGACATTAATAATGATGGGAAAGTTGATGTTTTAGAAGCAAACACTGGCGAGTATAATCTCTACTATATAAACAAATAATCAAACAATGAAAAAATTAATTTTATTAGCCTTAGTATCTTTCAGTTTAAATATTCATAGTCAAGTTGAATTAAAGTATTTAGGTACAGCTGGATGGGAAATTTCAGATGATAATATAACTGTTTTAATTGATCCATATATTTCGAGGGTAAAGCTTGGAAATGGCCCTTCAGTTAATAAGTTAGATGAAAGAAAAACAGTTTTGAGGTCTGATTTTTTTGTTTCAGATTCAATTCTTATAGATAGTTTAATTGATAAAGTAGATTTCATTCTAGTTCATCATTCTCACTTTGACCACCTATCAGATGTCCCCTATATCGCAAAAAAAACTGGAGCTAAAGTCATAGGGACTGAGACAACAATTAACATTCTTAGAGCGTACGGTATTAATAATAATCAACTTTATCCTGTAAGAGGAGGAGAAGATTATCAATTTGAAAATTTTTCAGTCAGAGTAATTCCTTCTATTCATTCTGCATTGAATGATAAACACTACCTTGATTCAAGAGAATATACAGTCCCTCCAAATGCACCACTTAGAGTGTCTGAATTTATTGAAGGGGGATCACTTATGTTTTTAGCTAGATTTAAAGATCATGATATACTAACGATGGGATCAATGAATTTTGTGGAAAGAGAACTTGAGGGAATCACATCAGATATTCTTCTAGCAGGAGTTAATCAATCACAGCTAGGTTTATATAATTATAATGAGAGACTTTTAAAAGTTACAGGATATCCAAAAACTATTATTCCAACTCATTGGGATAACTTTAGACTTCCATATGGCTTTTCACAAGAAGGTAGTGTTGAACTTAAATTAATTCCTTTTAAAGAAGATGTTGAAAAATTATCTCCAGATTCTGATGTAATAATTATTAGACACTTAGAGAAGATCCGATTAGATTAGCTAAAGCTTTAATGGCTAACAATTAGGATCGCAATCTTGATCTTTACTCATGTCATGATTCATGTGCATGTCATGATTCATTTTTTTACCAATGTGTAATATAGGCACCATTATTCCTATAGACTTCATCATATCAGAATGGTTATAATAAACCTTTAACATTTTATTTTTAAAAGGTTTATACTCAATACCAAAATAAGGATCTGTGCCATCCATGTTCATATCCATGTTCATGTTCATGTTCATATCCATATTCATATTAGGACTATTGCCCATTTTCATATCCATTAAACCTCCAACCAAAGTAAATTTACCAAGTTTATACTTAGCATTATACATAATCATATAGTCATCTCCACTCCCATCCTCAAAAGGAGTTATCATAGCCATTGCTCCTATAGAAATTTTTGGAAATAACATATAATTTAAACCAAGTCCGACCTGAGTTTTATCGTTATCGAGATTATATCCACCCATAGCTCCAATGTGAGCTTGTGAGTAAATATTCAAAGAGTATATTGTTAGAATTAATACTAAGTATTTTTTCATATAAACGTTATTTAGGAAGAGATCCATGGCGGTCATAATAATCTTTGTCATAATCAGCTCTTTCTTTGCTTGAAAGAAATAAGGAAGATATCACCAATAATGTGACAATAGATCCAAAGACAAAAATTGATATAGTTAGATCTCCTAAAAGTAAATCTTTGATTTGACCGTATCTGTTCATGAAGCAAACTTATATATATAGAGTTAGATATCTGATGTAACTATTATAATTAACATAAATTTTAGATTTTAATGTCAAACTAAAATTTACATTTGCACTGTGTTTAAAATTACCAAAATACCCAAAGAATACTACCCAGAAATCTTATTTGTGATTTTCCTTATATTAATGTTTGCTAAAGTTTACATTTTAGTTCAACTGGCAAACTCTGAGTATCTTTTTAGTTAGTTGTTTGATACCTAATTTAGTCCTGGGACTATTTCCTCTAATACAGTCCAGTCATTGTTTATCTCCCATTGAAAAAGTGTCATAGGTATATTTCCGATATTTATTAATTCTTTAAAGAAGTTTTTTAAATCTGCTGTTTTAACATTTTCATTTAACCTAGAATATTCAGAAAGTGCATTTTCAAATAAGTACTTACCGGTAATATAACTCGTTCCATAGCCAGGTTGTCTTAAATAAAGATGCTGTTCAAAGATTAACAATTCTTTTTCTGTTTTCATCCACCCTCGAGGAGTGAATTCAGAATGAATTTTACCAGCTTCTTCCATAGTCATAAGATTTGCATGGGCATAAAGAGATCCTAATCCCCTAGCCGCTCTTTGAGCAATTAGGATATACACAATCTCTTTAGATCTTGGACTGTTTTCATAAAGTCCTAATTGCATAAACATTTCTTCAACTGCTGTAGCAACTCCTTCATTTCTACTGTCAAAAATATTATATAAAACAGGGTCTTTGCGAATAATATTTTTATTGGGATTATTATCCATTTCAGCTAGCTCAAACCAATGAAAAAAATGAGAGAATAAAGGTTTTGGGTCTAGGTGAGCTGTTATCCAAAAAAAGTTCCTTTTTTCTTCTTCAACAAAACTCCCTAAATGTTCGTCAAGTGCTTCCTTATAAAAATCTTTTACCTCGATTATATCTTCATCTGCTAAAAAATCAATTAAATCTGTTGAAGCCTGACTTGCAAGCCTATTGTATTCCTCTGGAGATGATGCTGGATTAAGTTTTGGCAAACTTCTATTCTTATGCTCTTCTAGCTTTAGCGATGCCCAAGCTCTAGATAACTCTCTTTTAAGGAGCATTACTTCATCATCCCAAGACAATGGAACTAAATGTACATTCTTCTGATACCATGTATAATTTTCTTTTCCAATTCCAGAAGGCCCAGTCTTTTTTGAAGACTCATTTTTTAACCAATTTGATAAGTTTTTGGTTGATTTGATAGCATCATTTATAGTATTAACCAGAATTATATTTTTACTTACATCCTTAAAATCTTTAATTGATTCCAGATTATCAATTTGCATATCTATATCTCTTATTCCTGCTATCCATAAATCTTTTGCATTACCAATTAAATTAAGTTTTGCTTGTTCATTTAAAGGTGCAATGATTTTTAGTTCACTTATTAATTTTTTAGAATCAGTCTCTGTTAATGGGAATGAATATTGCCATATCTCTGTAACGCTGTGATGAGTAGGTCCTTCATGAGCTGGCACATCACTCCTATTCATCCATACTGATTTATAAAAAGCTGGATCTCTCTCCCAAGGCTTAAGAACTCTATAATTAAATTCAAAGCCATTCATCTCAGCCCAGATCAAAGTCCAATCAACTTTGCTCTGAGTGTCTAAAGTAGATTTATCTATTTCATTTAGCCTGTCTTTTAGCTGTCTAAATTCAGGCATCCTATTGTCAAATGATTTAACGGTATAATTAGGAGCTCCATTTAATAAAGGAGGATTTTCAAATTCACGCCAATCGTTGAATAATATTTCTAATGTTTTTCTATTATCATTTTGAGACGTTAAAGATGAGGTGGTTATAAAAAAGAAAGCCGATATAAAAATTAATAATTTATTCATAGTCTCAATTTATGAAAAAAAGGTTTAAAATTAATTACCTTAGTTTAATGAGATATCCCAAAAAGTTTTTAAAATTCTCAGTTATCTTGTTTTTTTTATTTGCCATTATCTTTCAATCTTATGGTCAAGAAGAGTTTATAGAAACTAGACCTGAAATAAATATAGTTTATATAAATGATGAGCCTATAATTGATGGAGAAGTAATTAATGATGAAGTATGGAATTCAATAATCCCAATAACTTCAATGACACAGATAACTCCAAATTTTGGTGAGCCATCAAGTGAAAAAACAGAGATACGGCTAGCTTATTCAAATAAGACTTTTTATATATCTGTAATTGGGTTTGATAATGATCCATCAAAAATAGTAGTCTCAGACTCAAGAAGAGATGCTAATTTAAATGATGAGGACAGTTTCTTGTTTATATTAGACACTTATAATGATTTTCAAAATGGTTTTCTTTTTGGAACTAATGCTGATGGAATGCAATATGATGCGCAAATAGATAATGAAGGTGTTGGTGGTTTCAATCAAAATGCAAGACAAAAAGGAGGAACGCTAGGTGGAACAAACCTTAATTGGGATGCATCTTGGGAAGTTAAAACTTCAAAAGGAGATTTTGGTTGGAGTGCAGAATTTTCAATTCCATTAAGGTCATTAAGATTCTTGCCTGGAGAAAATAAAACTTGGGGATTAAATTTTCAAAGAAATATTTCTAAAAATAGTGAAATTTCATATTGGGCATCTTTACCCCTTGGCTTTGATATTAAAAGAGTTTCGATAGCTGGGAAACTAAAAGGTCTTGACCTAAAAAATCCTAAGAATCTTAAAGTCATTCCTTATTCCCTTAGTAATGCTTCATATCAGATATTAGAAAAAGGTAAAAACGTATCTCTTGATTTAGACTCAGGTGTTGACATTAAATACAGCTTAACTCCTGGATTAACTCTGGACCTAACATACAATACAGATTTTGCACAAGTAGAAGTAGACGAACAGCAAATTAATCTTGATCGTTTCAATCTTTTTTTTCCAGAAAAAAGAGCATTTTTTCTTGAAAATGCAGGTCAATTTTCTGTAGGTAGTCCTGGAGAAGTTGATCTGTTTTTTAGCAGAAGAATTGGAATAGGTGATGAAGGCCAATTAGTTCCAATAAAGGGAGGAGGAAGAATCTCTGGAAAAATTGGTCAAACAAATGTTGGTTTTCTGAATATGGTTACTGATGAAGTTTCTGATCAAAATATTTTTGAAAATAATTTTTCTGTAGCCAGAGTTAATCATGATTTTAATAATTCAAGATCTTCTCTTGGAATGATTTATGTAGGTAAAAATGAGATTGGTAATGCAAATAATGAATATAATAAAGTTTATGCTCTTGATGGTAAGTTAGCGCTTGGCAAAAAGGCTGATATTACTGGTTTCTTCTCAAAAAGTAATAGTCCTGATATAAATTCTTCTGATCATTCATTTAAGCTGTCAGCGAATTATAATTGGAATGGATGGAGAATTAATGCGGGGTACACTGAAGTCGGAGAAGGCTTTAATCCTGAAGTCGGTTTTTTGATGAGATCTGCATTTAAGAAACCAGAGTTTTTAGTATTTAAACAAATAAGGCTTAAAGATTTTGGATCACTATTAGAAATCAGACCTCATGTTGCACATAGAAGTTATTTTGATTTTCAAGATAGACTGGTTAGCAGTTGGACTCATATTGACAATCATTGGGTCTGGCCATCTGGATTTGAAATTCATACAGGTATAAACATCACTTCTGAAGGAGTTTTTGAGTCATTTAAAATATCAGATGTTGAAGTTCCAACTGGAGAATATTACCATCAAGAATTTCAATTATATATTCAGTCTAATAGAAATACTGCTTTAAATTATACTAATAGAACAGTTATTGGTGGGTATTATGGAGGTGATAGATTATTGTTTTCAAATAATATAAACTATAGAATTGGAAATAAATTTAATTCAACCCTTAATCTTGATTACACAAAGCTTTCACTAGAGAATGGTGATATTAACGCGTTAATAACAGGGCTAAAATTAAGTTACTCTTTTACACCCAAAATGTACTTACAAAGTTTAATTCAATATAACAATGTTACAAATATTACATCTGTGAATACTCGTTTTGGAATGCTTCAAACTGCAAACTCTGGTTTATTTATAGTTGTTAATTTTATTAGAGATTCCGACTGGTTTGACTATATAGATAGTAGAAGTGTCTCAGTAAAATACAGTTATCAGTTTGATGTATTGTAATTTGAAATTATTAAATTAAGGACATGAAAAAATTATTAAAAGCATTAAGCATATCCTCTTTGTGTTTTATTAGCTGTGAGAGTAATGAAAATGATTGGGTTAGTCTTTTTGATGGAGAAAGTCTTGAGGGGTGGGAAATGAAGATTAAAGGTTATGAGTTAAATAATAATTATCGAAATACATTCAGTGTTAAAGATGAGTCAATTAGAGTGTCATATGATAATTATGATTCTTTTGGAGAAAAATTTGGTCATCTATTTTATACTAAACAAAAATTTAAAAATTATCATCTAAAACTAGATTATAGGTTTTATGGAGAACATGCTAATAAATTTAAAAATGAAGATGAAGCATGGAATTATAAAAATAGTGGTGTAATGTTACATTCAGAACACCCTAAACAAATGTTTTTGAATCAAGGATTTCCGGTAAGTATTGAAGGTCAATTTCTTGGGGGATCTGGAATTAAAGAAAGACCTACGTTAAACATGTGCTCACCTGGGACAGAAGTAGATATAAATGGCTCTCAAGCAGTCAATCATTGCATTTCTTCATCATCAAATACGTATCATAATGATGATTGGATTAGTGTTGAATTTCTTGTTTTTGCTGATTCAATTGTTCATCAAATTATAGAAAGAGATACTGTAATTTCGTATTCGAACATTCGTCTAGGTGGTACTTATTTATCTGATAATTTTACTGACAAAATTGATCAACCATTAAAGGAAGGATATATATCACTTCAATCTGAAGGTCATCCAATTGAGTTTCGAAATATTAAAATCAAGGAATTTGATTAATTTCTAGAGAATTTTACCCCAATCACCCCCAGTATATATTTCAACACTTGTCCAAAAAAAGAAAACTGAACATATTAGAAAAAATATAATTCCATAAAAAATCCAAAATAGTTTCTTATTCAATAGATAAGAAATTGAGGCGATTATTAACGAAGGGATATTAAGTATTACTACAAATATTAATGGGTCAATCAGTAAAAAAAATTCAAAATTAAAATTATGTATCAAAAAAAATATTACGCCAAAGATGTAACTGGTTATAAGATAAAACTTAAATCTATTCATAAAGATTTCATATTTTTAAATAACTAATATAATACTAATGAATATAAGAGATGCAAACATAACTGACATTGATAATCTTTCAGTTTTATTCAATTCATATAGAATGTTCTATGGAAAAGAATCTAACATTGAGATTGCTAAAGAATTTATCTCATCCAGAATCAATACAAATGATTCCAAAATATATGTATGTGAAAGCAATAATTATCTATGTGGTTTTGTTCAATTATATCCTCTTTTCTCTTCAACTAGAGTAAGTAAATCTTGGCTACTTAATGATCTGTTTGTTGATAGTAAAGAGAGAGGCAAAGGATACTCAAAATTATTAATTAATAAGGCCAAAGAACTTGTAAAAAATACAGATGCATGCGGCATGATGCTTGAAACAGAAAAGACAAATAAAATAGGAAATAGTCTATACCTTGCTACAGGTTTTCAGAAAAATGATTTATCAAATTTTTATGAGTGGACTTCTAATTGATTTGATTTTTTCTCAGAACTTCTCCTGCTTTTAATTTTTTAAATTCAAAATTATCTACAGCTAGCTGTCCATTAACGATTACATACTTTATTCCCTCTGGATATTGATGGGGTGATTCAAAAGTTGCTTTATCAGTAACAGTATCTGCATTAAAAATTGTAATATCAGCTTTCATCCCTTGCCTAATTAACCCTCTATCTTTAAGTCCAAAAGCCTTAGCTGGAAGATAAGTCATTTTATATATTGCCTCACTCATTGATAATACATTTTTTTCTCTTACATATCTACCAAGTACTCTTGGAAATGTTCCATAAGCTCTTGGGTGAGGATGACCTACTCCAGGCTCTGAAAGCCTCCCATCTGAAGCAATCATTGTATGTGGATACTTCATAATGTTTTCAACATCTGATTCATCCATAGCATGAAAAATACATCCTGCTCCACCATTTAATTCTGCTTCAATAACAAGTTTAGCCCCATTCTCAACGGTAGGTTTTAATCCTTTCATTATAGCCCAATCTTTTAATGTTTTTCCCTCCAATTCTGGTTTCCAACTAACTCTAGAAAATTGAACTCTATTTAAATCATTTCCACCTCTATCATTTAATATGTTAAATACTATTTCTTTTTCAATTTTTTCTCTAGTAGACTTATCTGAAACTCTATTCTTAAATTCTTGACTTCCCCCAGCTCTTGCCCAAGTTGGTATTAAAACATTAATTCCTGTATGACTTGCATTATATGGGTATTGATCTGCCATAACTTTAATTCCCTTTTGTCTAGCTGAATCAATTAGAGATAATGTAATTGAACTTTTTCCCCACATTGGTTTACCAATAACCTTGTGATGGGTTAAAACAACACTTATATCTGCATCTTTTGATATCTTTATAGCCTCATTTACAGCCTCAATAATTTTTAATCCTTCATCTCTTAAATGTGATGTATAAACACCTCCCTTTTTAGATATTTCTTTAGATATTTCAATCACTTCATCAACCTTTGAAAAATTACCAGGAAGATATTTTAGCCCTGTTGAAATTCCAAAAGCACCCTCATCCATAGCCTTACTGGCAAGATTTTTCATTCTTTCTAATTCTTCTTCAGTGGGTTCTCTGTTGTCTAAATTCATAACAACTCTCCTGATTTTATTGTGACCTGTTAAAAAGCCTACATTCATTCCAACTCCAACTTTTTCAATTGAATCCAAGAATTCTTTAAAACCATATTTTAATGGAACACCTCTTCCGTCTGGCCCACCAAAACTAGTAGTTACACCCTGTCTAACATGACTCTCACCATTAGAAAGTTTAATAAAGTTACTCATAGGGTCCAAGTGTGCATGAGTATCTATAAAGCCAGGTGAAACAACTAAACCAGAAGCGTCAATTATTTTTAGAGAGTTTTTAGAATTGATTTTACCTACTTTAACTATTTGATTTCCTATTATTCCAATATCTACAGATTCACTCTCTGATCCAGATCCATCATAAATAATTCCATTTTGAATAACTAAATCATAAGAATCCGATTCACAGCTAACCAAAAAAAATGCAATTAGTAAATAGTAAAAAAATTTAAACATTTTGTAGATTTTTCATGTAGAAGGTAAATATTCTTTTACTTTTAGGCAAGCATAAATTAAGAGATAAACTAAATTATTTAGACATGAATAGAGAATTTGATATAATTATATGGGGAGCTTCTGGATTTACAGGAAGACTAGTTGCAGAGTATTTATTTAAAAAATATAATTCTGATTCTTTAAAATGGGCTATTGCTGGAAGAGATAAGTCAAAGCTTATCTCAATAAGAGAAAATTTTCTTGACAACAGTATACCAATAATTATTGCAGATAGTTTTGATGAAAAAAGCCTTAGTGATATGACTATGAGATCTTCAGTTATATGTAGTACTGTTGGTCCATATTCTAAATACGGCTCTTTACTTGTTAAGTCTTGTGTAAAATCTAAAACTCATTATTGTGATTTAGCCGGAGAGGCTCAATGGATTAGAAAAATGATAGACCTATATCATGATGAGGCAAAAAACAATGAAGTAAAAATTGTAAATAGCTGTGGTTATGATTCAATACCATCAGATTTAGGGATTTATTTTATACACAAAAGTCTTTCAAAAAAGAATCTTAAAGTAAGCATGAGAGTAAGTGGAGCTAAAGGAGGTTTGAGCGGTGGAACCTATGCTAGTATGCAAAACATAATGGAAGAAGCTTCTAACGATAGGGAAGTAAGAAAAAGCTTATCAAATCCATATGGATTAAATCCTTCTGGCGAACAAAGCGGTCCTGACAAAAGAGATTTGACATCTGTTGTGTATGATAAAAATATTAAAAGCTGGATAGCACCTTTTATAATGGCAGGAATAAATACTAGAATAGTTAGAAGAAGTAATGCTTTAAGTAATTATAAATATGGAAAAGATTTTAAATATGATGAGGCAATTATGACCGGTAATGGATTCAAGGGTAAACTTAGAGGAACGCTAATATCAATTCCATTAATTTTTTTAGCTGCAAAACCAGGATCACTTTTTAATAAAATTTTTAATTTTTTCACACCTAATCCTGGAGAAGGGCCAAATAAAAAAGAAAGAGAAAACGGATATTTTAATTCAAAATTTTTCGTCTTTCAAGAAGACTCTAATACTTCTATTTTCAAGGTCACAGGTGATAGAGATCCAGGATATGGATCAACTTCAAAAATGTTAGCTGAGAGTGCAGTATGTCTAGCTAAAGATGATTTAGAAAAGACATATGGAGTTCTTACTCCCTCTTATGCTATGGGTGATGATATTTTAGAAAGACTTGAGTCTAATGCTGGTTTATCTTTCAAAAAAATTAAATAATGTTTCTAAGTACAAATCTCAAGAAGTTACTAATTATTGGATTTTTAGTAGAGGCTTTAATATTTGTATGTTGTTATCAGATGACAGATAATTGGGGAGAAATTTTTAGACTTTCTGCAAGGTACTCTGGAAGACTGTCTTTAATTATTTATCTAATATGTTTTTTTCACTTTACATTTTCATTTATTAAAAAAAAATCATCTGAAAAACTTAAAAATAGTTTAATTGTATTCTGCTTTCTTCACTACATTCATTTCATTTTTTTAGCTCTTTCTGTTTATCTCAATGATCTTCCAATAATTCCATTAAAATTGACAGGTGGATTTATAGCTTATCTAATGATTTTAATATATCCTTTAATGATTAATATGATAAAAAAAATGGTCTACCATTTTATCTTTTATTATTATGTTGGAATCGTTTTTGCAGCCACTTATTTATCTAGAATTCAGGGAAATTTCGAAGGAGCCAATCCAGAAACTTTTCATTTTATAGGCTTAGGGTCTATAGTAGCTAGCTTTATATTGTTTACTATTCTTATCATGAGATTCCAGGAAAAATAAATTATTAATTGAATTTCTAAAATTACGTTTAAACTTAACCCATTATTTCTTTACAATTTGTTAACGTTAGAACATATAAATTATTTGTAATTAGATTATCTTTGCAAAAAATTTGAAAAACCCCAAACATTAAACCATGAAAAACTTAATACTTTCTTTAACAATTTTGCTAAGTTCACTAACAGTTTCTGCAAATGAAACCAACCCAAAAATATACGGATATTGGTTAAATAACGATAGTGAAATTTTACTAATACAAACAGACAATACTTTTTCCCGAAGATCAAAATCTGATATTATTGCTCAAGGGAAACTAGTAATTAATGAAAATAATATCAGTGTTTTAAGATCTGATACCGGTGAAGAATATAAGTTAGAGTATTTTTTAGGTGAAGAAACTCTAGTAGTTAAAAAACCAAATTCTGATCAGGCTTGGTTATTCACTAAAATAGGCAACTAAAACTTATATAAATTAATTAAGTCTTTTTCATATATTAGAACTAAACTTCTATATGAAAAAGACTCTACTAATATTTGCTTCCCTTCTTATTTCATTCTCTTTATACAGTCAAAAGAAAAGTGTTGATTCTTTGACCAAGAAAATGACTGTTTCTAAAGGAATTATAAATTCATTTACTGATAATAATAAATTATTTTTTGAGATTCCAAATGGTCTTTTAAATAAGGAAATATTAGTTGTAACTAGACTAGCACAAGTTCCTTCTGGATATTCCCCATACATAAATGCTGGCTCTAAAACTTCAGAGCAAGTAATAAGTTTTTTTAAAAAGAATAACAGGGTAGATATTAGACAAATATCCTTCAATAATATAGCAGATGAAGGCGATCCAATTAATCAAAGTGTAACAGAAAATAACTTCTCTCCAATACTAGCAAGTTTTGAAATTAAGAATGATGATGAAACATCTTTATTAATTGATGTTTCTGATTATTTTTTGAAGGATTCTCCTGGATTTAATATCATAAATCCTAGGTTGAAAGATAATTATAAAATTGGAAGTGTAGATAAAAAAAGAAGTAGTATTGATTCAGCTAGAAGTTTTCCTAAAAATATTGAAATACTTAGCACATTAACATTTAACACTAATAAGCCTCCAAGGGCAAATAGGACTAAGACCTTTAGCTTCCAAGTTAATCACTCATTTATTTTATTGCCTGAAGAAAAAATGAAAGTTAGAGATTATGATCATAGAGTAGGCTGGTTTACAGTTAATAAAATAGACTATAGTTCTGATGCTTTAAAATCAGACTCCTATAGACTTATTAGAAGGTGGAGACTTGAGCCAAAAGATGAAGAAGCTTACTTAAGGGGCGAATTAGTTGAGCCAAAAAAACAAATAATTTATTTTTTAGATCCAGCAACTCCAAAAAAGTGGAGGCCTTATTTTATTAAGGGAATCGAGGATTGGAACTCAGTATTTGAAAAAGCAGGGTTTAAAAATACAATTGTTGCTAAAAATCCACCATCTAAAGAAGAAGATCCTGATTTTAGTCCTGAAGATATTAGATACTCAACTGTAAGATATGTTGCTTCTGAAACACGAAATGCAACAGGTCCAAGTGTTTCTGATCCAAGAACAGGTGAAATATTAGAAAGTGATATTATATGGTATCATAATCATTTAAGGTCATATAGAAATCGTTATTTACTTGAAACAGGAGCTGCTAATCCATCTGCAAGAACTCTTAATACTCCAGAAAAGGAAATAGGAGAAATGATGAGAAGAGTTATCTCGCATGAAATTGGACATGCACTTGGACTTCCTCATAATATGAAAGCTAGTAGTGCTTACCCTGTAGATTCATTGAGATCAGGTAAGTTTACTCAAAAGATGGGTATTGCGACTACTATTATGGATTATGCTAGATACAACTATGTTGCACAACCTGGAGATAAAAATATAAGATTTGTTAGACAACTTGGACCATACGATGATTATTCAATTGAATGGGGCTATAGATATTATTCTGGAAAAACTGTTAAAGAAGAAAAGGAAATTTTATCAAAAATAGTTGATCAGAAAAGTCTAGACTCAACCTATATGTTTGGATCAGCAGGAGGTGATCCAAATTCTCAAACTGAAAATATTGGAGATGATCCTGTAAAAGCAAGTAGTTATGGACTTAAAAATTTAAAAATTGTTTCAGAAAATTTAATTAACTGGACTTATGAGCCTGGAAAAGACTATGGTGATCTTGAGGAATTGTATGGTGAATTACTCTCGGTTTACAGAAGATATATATTTCATGTAATAGGTGTAATAGGGGGAATAAATCAAACCCTTATAAACACAAATCAAAATGATTCTTATACATATGTCAATGTAGATAAGCAAGAACAAATAAGAGCTCTAAACTTTCTTGATAATGAATTATGGGAGACTCCAACTTGGTTATTAAATAAAGATATTATTTCACAATTCAACAACTCTGATGGGCTATTTAAAATTGAGGGTATGCATGAGCGTGCATTAAATTCTCTACTATCATATAGAAGATTAAATAGAATGTTGTCTTCAGATAATTCAATAAAAGGAAATACTCTTAAATATTACGAACTGTTTGATAATTTATATGAATCCGTATTTCAAAAGATTAATCCAACAGATCAAATTAAAAGAAATCTTCAAATTAGTTTTACACAGAAGATTATTGAATTAATTACAAATGAAGATCTAAAGGATGGAATTAAATCAAAAGCATTGTCTATCAAACAAAAAATAAATAAAATATCATATCGAAAATCTAAATCTTCAAACAGTGATATAGTAAAAGATCATTTTAATTATATGGTTTTCTTAACGAATGATAAAGATTAAAGCATTATTGATTTAAATAAATAAAGTGAAGAGATTAGTGTAATTGGGAACCAATCTTTATTTTCATTACAATAAATTAGGTGCATAGTTGACTTTGGCTCGTAAAGCTTATTCTTTTTTGAGTTTGATATGATTTCTTTTTTTGAAAAACTATCCTCTATATCTGTGATTATTTTATCGGAAAAATAATTTAATACTGTAACAGGAATCTTAGTGTATCCAAGTTCCTTTAATGCTGTATATCGATGGTGGCCATCAATAATTAAATTAGACTCACTACAAATTAAGATGGTTGATATTATTAAATCATCATCTTTATACTTAAGATTATTTTTCAATATTTCTTTCTTATCCAATAGAACTTTTTCATGAGGGACTAATAAATTGATATCACGCTCTTCAATTCCCAAAATAATATCTTTATCTACTTTTATTGAATACATAATTTATTCGCTTACAATTGCTTCAGCCTCTATTTCAACCAAATAATCATCGCCAACTAAATTGGCTTGAACAAGAGTGTTTGCAGGGTTTATATCTTTAAATCTTCTACCATGTGTTTCAGCTATTTTTTTCCAATCATTTATATTTTTTACAAAAATTCTAGTTCTAACTACATCTTCTAACCTACCTCCTAATGATGAAATAGATGCCTCAATCTTGTCAATTATAAAATCTGTTTGAGCAATAGGATCTTTTTTTCCAATTACTTTATTGTCATGGGTAGCAGTAGTTCCTGAAACAATAATTCTATTACCAAATTTAACTGCTCTAGAATAGCTAGCCATTTTCTCCCAACTAGTATTACTTGATATATTTTTTCTCATCTGATTAACATTTTTGACATCATATACATTTGGAATTGAATCAAGGTGGTGACTCAAATCGCCAGATGCAGTAAGATATGGTGGCTTTCTATATTCGTCACCACAATCTCCTGGAACTCTGTTTAATAAATTTAAAGATTTAGAAATTAAATTCTTCTCTTCTAGTGAAAGAGTAATATTAGATATTTTTTTATGTTCCGCTATGTGATTATTTTCTCCAAGTCTTGCACCTATTATAACAGATGCTACATTTGGATCTTCCAGTATATATCTACTTGAAATATTTGCTATTGATGTATTCTTTTTTTTAGCTATTGAATCTAACTGTTCTAATAGTTTTTGAAATTTATCCCACCCTCCTGTAATATCAATAAATCTCTTATATTTCATTTGAGACCAATTAAGGTCATTATCTATTTTAGGTTCTTTTTTGCCGAGCCATCTGTTTGACAAAAATCCTCCTGCTAGAGTTCCAAAAGCAAATAATTTTATATTAAACTCTTTACATAATTCAGACATTTCAAAACTAGCTCTTCTGTCTAATAAAGAATAACAGATTTGATTAGAAACAATAGGAACTCCAGATGATATAGCAATCCTTAAATGACTTGTATCAAAGTTTGTTACACCAATATTCTTAATAAGACCCTCATCTTGTAAATCCTTTAAATAATTTAAAGCATCAATCCAACTTGAATCTTGATAGTGCCATGCATGAAATTGCATCAAATCTATTTGAGGTTGATTCATTCTACTTAAAGCTTTTTTCACAGCTTCTCTTGTTGAATCTCTTGAAATCTTTCCTGGTTCAGGAACCCACTTAGTAAATAGATTAATTTTTTCTGAAAATGGATATTTATTTTTAAAAAGTCCTGAAATTATTTCACTTGAGCCGTAGTGATCAGCCATATCAAAAGCTGTAAAACCGTTGTCTGCATATGAGTTTAGATAACCTGAAGTGTTTTCTGAATTTAAAACATTTCCATCTTTCTCCATATCAGCTATTTGCCATAGTCCTATAATAACTCTTGGAATAGTTGTTTTATCAGAAAGTCTTACAAATTCATTCATAATTATTCTAACGGTAATTCTTTAAACGTATCAATGTTTTTTGTTTTTACTCTATTCAATCTTATTACAAAATACAAACTTGCTAAAATCATAACAATTAAATAAATATAAGTTGAATGAAAGTACCATTCATCTACATTTGATGACAGATCCTTAAATGTATGAATAACTAAAAATATAAAAATTATAAATGACCCTAAATATCCAATTAACAGCTGAAGAGTTCTATTTTTAACTATGTTGATATTATTATAAAGTAATGGATTTACTCGTTTAATAGTTAAGAGTGTTATGCACATTAATAGAAAATTTATCATCATTGACGTAACCATAATATCAATTCCCAAGAAAAAATCTCCAGCAAAATGAGATCCAAATGCACCTATACTGGCAACAACACCTACATATACTATTGCTCTATGAGGAGTATTAAATTTTGGATGGATTTTTGAAATTTTTTCTGGAAAAATATTATCCTTAGACCACGCAAACATAAGTCTTGAGACAGATAAAATCATTGCAGGTAAATCATTTATAAGTGCTATTGCAGCACCTATTATTATAAGTATTCCCCAGAATGGAGGCAAAACATAACTTAATAACCCTGGAGCAGTAATATCCTTGGTTAAAGCTTCATCTGCTACAAAATTCCATGGAATAATATTGTAAACTGAAATAGTAAATAGAATATAATAAAGTGAGACTATGAAAATTGCCAATAAAATTGCTTTCGGAATATTTTTTGTGGGATTTTTAGCTTCATTACCTGTTTGGGCTATTGCATCAAAACCTATAAAACTTGAAAACATTAAAGTAGATGCTGTAAGAAAGATTTTCCAATCAAATGAATTATCCAAAACAGGCTCAATAACTCTATTTTCAATTCTATAGACAGCATCAATAAAATCATTTTGGTTAAAAATTAAACCAGATATGATTACTATACTTCCCAAACTAAACATAATAATTAACATTGGAATTAATGTGTTTTTATATAGTTTTCCTCCAATAATATTTACATAAACAAAGAGCCATATAAATAGTAGTGATATTATCAACCTTATTGATCCTATTTCTAAAAAATCAGAAATATTATAAAATTCTAAGTTGTAAAAAATATCACGAATAAATGGAACAATTATATATGAAATGACACCAATAACAATTGATAAACCAAACCACTGAGAAAAACTTGCTATAAATCCAAGATATGGGTTTAATCCTCTACTTGCGTATAAATAGCTCCCTCCTGCTCTAGGCATAGCAGATGATAATATTGCATATGCAAATGCAGCAAACATAGCAGGTATTGCAGCAAATAAAAATGCTGGCACAACATATGGTCCAATTCCAGCTACATTTTTTTGAATCATGAAAGGAATAACATTTATTGAAGCGCCCATCATAGAACAAATACCAGTTGCAGTTATTAACAACAACCCCATTTGCCTGATCAATTTATTTTTCTTCACTATGTTTAAGTTTTATTGGTCCTGCAAAATACGTATTATTTAGAACTACTTTTTGTACATTTAAAAAATGTCAACCAAATCACATTGGGAAAAAATTTACTCAGAAAAAAGCCCCAAAGAGGTGTCTTGGACTCAAGAGGTACCAGAAACATCAATTGAATTTTTCAACGACTTCAAATTAAGTAAAACATCTCCAATAATTGATGTTGGTGGAGGTGAAAGTAAATTTGTTGACTATCTTCTGGCAGAAGGATACAAGAATATTTCTGTGCTTGATATTTCTGAAAATGCAATAAAAAAAGCTAAGGACAGACTAGGTGAAAAATCTAAAAATATCGAATGGATTGTATGTGATATAAATGATTTTAATCCCAAAAAAAAATATGCATTATGGCATGACAGGGCTGTTTTTCATTTCTTAACCTCTAGTGTTGAGATTAATAGATATGTTGAAAATGTAAAACTAAATTCTGAAAATTTTATTGTTGGAACTTTTTCAACTTCAGGCCCAAAAAAATGCAGTGGATTGGAAATTTCTCAATATGATAAAAATCTATTGAGTAAATTATTTGAAGAGTCTATGACAATTAAAAAAGTTGAATATATTAATCACATTACTCCTTTCGAAACAACTCAAAATTTTATATTTTGCAGCTTCTCAGCAATATAAATTATTAAAAATTATGGAATACAATAAACTGCCCGGAACAGATATTGAAGTAAGTAAAATATGTCTAGGAACTATGACTTGGGGAAGACAAAATTCAGAGGTTGAAGCGTTTGAACAAATGGATTATAGTTTAGATCAAGGTGTTAATTTTTTTGATACTGCAGAACTATATCCTGTTCCTGCTACACCTGAAAGATATGCAGATACAGAAAAGATTATAGGTAATTGGATTACTTCTAGACAATCTAGAGATAAAATTATTTTGGCTTCTAAAATTGCAGGGCCTGGAGATTACACTGCTCATATTCGAAAGACAGGATATAAAGGAAATTCAATTGAAGAAGCTGTAAACGGAAGCCTTAAGAGATTAAAAACTGATTACCTAGATTTATATCAACTCCATTGGCCAGATAGAGCAACAAATTATTTTGGAAAAAGAGGATTTGAATATATAAATGATGGCTGGGAAGATAACTTTAAAGAAAATCTAGAAACACTAAAGAAAATTATTGACTCAGGAAAAATTAGACATGTAGGATTGTCAAATGAAAATGCATGGGGTATAATGAAGTATTTAGAATATTCAAAAACGGGGCTTCCAAAAATGATTACAGTTCAGAATCCTTATTCTCTTTTAAATAGGTTGTTTGAAGTTGGAAGTGCTGAAATTTGTAAAAGAGAAAATGTTGGACTGCTAGCATATTCCCCACTAGGTTTCGGGGTGTTATCTGGTAAATACAGAAATGGTAATATGCCTGAAAATAGTAGGTTAAAATTATTCTCAAATCTTGCTCGCTTTAGTAACGAGAAGTGTTTTGAAGCTACAGAGCTATATTTTAATATTGCCGATAAGCATAACCTAAGTCTTGCTGAAATGTCTTTAGCCTTCGTTAACGATAGGCCATTTGTTACAAGTAACATTATAGGTGCAACAAATATGGAACAGCTCAAAGAGAATATAAATAGTATAAATATTAAGCTCTCAAAAGAGATTATTTCTGAAATTAATTTAGTTAGTGAGAAAATTCCAAATCCAGCTCCTTAAGATAGATTAGAATTTAGAAATCTCTATTTTCAAAACTTTCATTCTTTGGATTTGGTCCAAATTGATTATCACCTAGCTCTCCTTCTCTAACAAATAGTATAATTAACCAGATTGGTCCAATTATAGGAAGTACGACAAGAAGATACATCCATCCACTTTTTCCTACATCATGCAATCTCCTTATTGCCACTGCAATAGAAGGTATAAGGACTGCCAGGCCATATCCGATATAAATAGGTCCATAACCTATAGCAAAAGTTGTTCCTAGAATGTTATCTAGATAAAATGAAACAATTGAAATAATTGAATTAATTAGAACAAACATCCAATACTCTTTTCTTCTTGCCCTTCCATTAAAATCAAAATAAGAATTGATTACTTTTAAATACCATTCCATTTATTTAATTTACAAACTTAAATGCTGAATAACAAAGATTAGTATATCAGTAATGAATCAAATGGTATTAGAGAACTCCAAAATATCGATTAAAGAGGCCCAAAAAATAGTTGCAGTCAATTATGATATTAAAGGTTCTGTTGAAAAACTTGATGGTGAAATAGATTTTAATTTTAAGATTCAATCAACAAAAGGAAAAAGCTACTTACTTAAAATATCAAGACCCAATTTTGAATCTGATTATATAGATTTTCAAATTAAACTCCTAGATCATTTAAATAAAAACTGTGAAATTGAAATAGTTGAAAATAAATTAACAATTGATGGGAGTAAATCTTGTATTGTAAAAGATAAACTTGGTAGAGATAGATCTGTTAGACTTTTGTCTTGGACAGAAGGAAGACTCTGGAGTTCAGTTAACCCAATTAATCAATCTTTGAGAAAGGGATTAGGATCAAATACTGCTATACTCACCAGGTCTCTTATTAATTTCAAACATTCGTTTTCTAAAAGAGAAATAGAATGGGATATTTCTAATTCATTATGGGTTGAGCATCATATAGATAAATTTGATGCTAATCAAAAAATAATTCTTACAAAGTTTATTATAGATTTTAAAAGAAACCTAACTATTTATAATGATTTGCCAAAGTCAATTATTCACAATGATATCAATGACAATAATATAATTGTTTCAAATGATTTACTAAATCCATCTGTTAAATCAATTATTGATTTTGGTGATTCTATTTTCACTCAAACAATAAATGACTTAGCAATTTCTTGTTCGTATGGAATTATGAATATTAATGACCCGCTCGCTGCATGTTGTGAAATAATTAGCGGTTATAACAGCATCTCAAATATAAGTGATAATGAACTAAAATTATTATATAATTTGATAGCTATGCGGTTAGTTATATCTGTTACAAAATCTTTAATCAACAGATTTGAAGAACCTGATAATAAATATTTATTAATTAGTGAAAAACCTGCATGGGATTTACTTAAAAAATGGATTGAAGTTGATCAAGAATTTGCATATTACTCATTTAGAAAAGCATGTAACTTGAATTCTCATCCTCATCAAAAAAAGTTTTTTGAATGGACACAAGAGAATCAATTTTTAATAAATGATTTATTCCCAAATATTAAACAAAATGAGTTTTACAATCTTGATTTAAGTGTGGGAAGCAAATGGATTGGTGGTAGAAATGAAATTGAAGATTTAGATTTATTTCAATATAAAATTGAAAAACTTCAAAAAGAGAATCCAAATAAAATTATAACCGGAGGATATCTTGAGCCAAGATGTATTTACTCTTCAAGTTCCTATGAAAAAATTGGAAATTTTGGAAATGAAAGTAGAACTATTCATTTAGGATTAGATTTTTGGCTACCCCCAGGCACACAAGTAAATTCGATGTTTGATGGTGAAGTTGTTGTAGCTGTTAATGATAAAGGTCATAAGGAATATGGAGGGCTTTTAATTCTTAAACATAACATAAATAATCTTGAATTTTATACTCTATATGGGCATAATACTGTTGAAAGTGTACTAAAGAATAAAGTAGGAAGTAAGGTTAAAAAAGGAGATTTAATTGCAGAAATTGGTAATTATCCAGAGAATGGTAATTGGGCACCCCATCTTCATTTTCAAATAATACTGTCAATGCTTAATTATGAGGTAGATTATCCAGGAGTATGCTATTATAATCAAATTGATGTTTGGAGTGATTTATGTCCTAATCCTAATCTACTTTTTAAGGCAAAAATTTTAGAAAAAAACGTACAAGATACAGATGATGAACTTATCAAATTCCGAAATGAAAATCTTGGAAAAAGTCTCAAACTTCATTATGATAAGCCAATTCATATTGTAAGAGGGGAGGGTGTGTATTTGATTGACAAATTTGGAAAAAAATATCTTGACACAGTAAACAATGTTGCGCATGTAGGTCATGAAAATGAATCAGTTGTAAGTGAGGGACAAAGTCAAATGTCAGTTTTAAATACTAACTCAAGATATTTACATAAAAACATAAATGAACTTTCTAAAGAACTACTTAAAACTCTTCCTAAAGAATTAAGTGTTGTTCACTTTGTAAACTCTGGAAGTGAAGCAAATGAATTAGCTATTAGAATGATGAAATCACATACTGGAGAAAATGACATAATAGTTTCAGAGCATGGTTATCACGGTAATACTAATATCTGTGTTGATATTTCATCTTATAAATTCGACGGCAAAGGTGGCAAGGGTGCTCCTGAAAATACTCATGTTATCGCAATGCCAACAGAATTTAATGGAAAGTATAAAGGCGAAAATATTATAGACAGTTATGTAGGTGAAGTAGAGAGTTGTATTGAAAATATAAGATCAAAAAAAAGAGGTTTAGGTGGTTTTATAATAGAACCTATAATAAGTTGCGGTGGTCAGGTTGAGCTTCCTCAAGGTTTTCTAAAAAAATCATATGAAATAATAAGAAAAAATGGAGGTATTTGTATTTCAGACGAAGTTCAGGTTGGATGTGGCAGATTAGGAAAATCGTTTTGGGGATTTCAGCTTCATGATGTTGTGCCTGACATAATTACTATTGGAAAACCTCTAGGAAATGGACATCCTATTGGAGCTGTGGTATGTACAAAAGAAATAGCCGAGAGCTTTGCAAATGGAATGGAATTCTTCAATACATTTGGTGGAAATCCTGTTTCATGCTCTATTGGCACAAAAGTTTTAAGGATAGTTAAGGGTCAAAATCTTCAGGAAAATTCTAAAAAAGTTGGAAATTATTTTAAAAAAACACTTAAAGAATTATCTAAAGAATTTGACATAATTGGAGATGTAAGAGGTCAAGGGTTATTTCTTGGGATTGAGTTTATGGATCAAAAAAGGAATCCACTGCACCTTGAAACTAAATACATCGTTAATCGACTTAAAGAATTTGGTATACTTACTAATTTGGATGGACCAAAAAATAATGTTATTAAAATTAAACCACCTTTAACATTTTGTAAAGATAATTGTGACAAGTTTATTTTTTACATTCGCAAAATACTTAATGAAGATTTTTTAAATAAACAGTTATGAAAAAATTAATGATAATCTTTTTATTATTAAACACTACAATTGCTATGTCACAAAAATATGAGACCCAAGAATATAAAGTAGTTGATCAAATTAATGATGTTGAGATCAGATTCTACCCAAGTGCTCCTATGATTAAAGTGTCATCAAATCAAAGCAGAAATAATAATTTTGGTAAATTATTTAGATATATTGCCGGAAATAATAAGAGTGATCAGAAAATTGCCATGACAACCCCGGTATACATGTCTGATAATAATAAGACTATGGAGTTTGTTCTTCCAAAAAAATTCCTTTCTAATGAATTACCTATTCCAGAAGATGGTAATGTTGAAACATACATTTCTAAACCTAAATATTTTGCTGCTATCAAATATTCTGGCTTTTCAAATAATAGAAAAGAAAAGAATTACAGAGAAGAATTAATTAAGGTAATTCAAGATAATAATCTTGAAATTATAAGTGAGCACCTTGTTCTTTCATACGATGGTCCTACAAAATTCTACAATAGAAGAAATGAAATTATAATCCAAGTGAATTATTCTGATTAAGAATTTCTAAATTTTTTGTAGAGAATTTTATTTATTTTTTAAAATTAAATATCCAAAAATATTATTTTCATAAATTTTAAAAATATTTAATTTCTTCATATTAATAGCAACCTCGCATTAATTAGTTTTAGTTAACAATTAATAAAATAACTGAAACTATGAAAAATTTAAATAAAATTTTCTCTTCATATTCTAAGTTTACTCTTCTTACCATAGTCGCTTTATTTTCAACGAATATTTCATATTCACAAGACTTTGGTGCTGATTTAGTAAGTTCTTATGTGTGGAGAGGAACTCAATTTGGGTCTGGCTCACATATTCAACCATATATGGATCTCGAATCTGGTAACCTAAGTGGTGGTGTTTGGGGAAGCTTTCCTACATCTGCTAAGGGTGGTGGAAACGAACTTGACTTATGGATGAGCTATGATTTTGGACCTCTTGCTCTAACAATAACTAACTATACATTTCCAGGAGAAGGAGGTGTTTACTCTAAAGGTGAAGGGCTTTTTAATGGAGACTATACCGAGCTATCAGCATCAACATCTATTGGTGGAGTTGATTTATCAGCCGGCTATTTTACTGAAGTTGAAGCTCTATATATTGAGCTAGGAACATCTATTGGCGCAGTGGATATTGCTCTTGGATATGGAGATGATTCTGCAGATGCATTTTATGCTGATGGTGAATCAGGTTTAATAAATATGTCATTTAGTGGCTCAAAAGATATTCAAATCACTAATAGTTATTCACTTCCTGTCTTTGGGTCTTTTATAGTAAATCCTAAAGCGGAAACTGCATTTTTAGTTTTTGGAATAAGTTTTTAAATTTAAAACATTATGAAAAAAATAGAAGCAATTATTAGAAAGTCAAAATTTGACGAAGTCGTTAATGCTCTGCATGATGCAGAAGTATATTTTTTCAGCTACTGGGATGTTACTGGAGTTGGAAATGAAAAAATTGGCAAGGTCTACAGAGGAATCTCTTACAGTACAAAAGATATTCAAAGGAGATGTTTATCAATAGTAGTGTCTGATTCATTTGTTGAGACAACAGTAGATGCAATTTTAAAATCTGGAGCTACAGGTAATGTAGGTGATGGTAAAATTTTTGTTTATCCATGTGAAGAAGCATATAGAATCAGAACAGCAGAAAAAGGAAACAAATCATTTAATTAAAAAATTATGGAATTATTAACAACAAATAACGTTTGGATGATGCTCTGTGCAGCATTGGTATTTTTTATGCATCTTGGATTCTCTTTTTTAGAGATTGGTCTAACTAGGCAAAAAAACACAATCAATATATTATTTAAAAACTTTTTCATTATTACAATGGGTATAATAGTCTATTGTTTAGTTGGATTTAATTTAATGTATCCTGGAGAATTTAATATAATCGGAAATGGAATTTTAGGATTTGCAGGACCAGGACTTGACTCAGCAACAGCAGCAGATCTAGCTTATAACGAAGGTTATACATATTGGACTGACTTCTTGTTTCAGGCAATGTTTGCAGCTACAGCAGGAACAATTATTTCAGGTGCAGTTGCTGAAAGAATTAAAATAAATTCTTTTATGTTAATTATATTTATTTATGTTGGCCTAGTTTATCCAATAGTGGGTTCCTGGCAATGGGGATCAGGTTTCCTTTATAGCCTTGGTTTTTATGATTTTGCTGGTTCTACATTAGTTCACTCTGTTGGAGGTTGGGGTGCTTTAATTGTAATCTATCTTCTTGGTGCTAGAAAAGGAAAATTTGACAGTAATGGTAAAGCAATTGCAATTCCGGGATCAAATATCCCATTATCAGCAGCTGGTGTTCTTATTCTATGGTTAGGATGGTTTGGGTTTAATGGAGGTTCAGTATTATCTGCTGACCCAGCTAATACTTCATTAGTCTTAGTTACAACATGTCTTGCTGCAGCTGCAGGAGGAATAGGTGCTGCTTTTTTCTCAAATTTATTATATAAAAACTTAGACATAACTATGTTTATGAATGGAGTTTTAGGTGGTCTAGTTGGAATTACTGCTGGTGCAGACCAAATGGGGCCTACAGAGGCAATAATTATTGGAGCAATAGGAGGTGTGATAGTAGTTTTAGGTGTTGCACTTTTAGATAAATGTAAACTTGATGATCCAGTTGGAGCTATACCAGTTCACCTGTTTGCAGGTATATGGGGGACCTTAGCAGTTGGAATTTTTGGAGCTTCTGCATCTTTTGATCAATTTATGGTTCAGCTTGCCAGTATAGGTATTGTAGGTTTATTTTGTGTATTTGGAGCTATTCTAATTACTTTATTTGTGAAATCTATTTTAGGTCTTAGAGTTTCTGAAGAAGAAGAAGAAGCTGGATTAGATATTGCAGAACATGGTACAAAAGCATATTTTTCATCTTAATGAGATAATGTTTTTTTTATTTTCCATCCTAAAAGGAGATCATGTGATCTCCTTTTTTGGCTTATTAATATGAGTATAATTTATCCAATTGTAATATCTTAGATAAGATATATATGAAAAAAATAATTATTGTTGGAAGTGGGATAAATGGGTTAGTTGCTGCAAATTATTTGGTAAAGGAAGGGTATGATGTTAATGTTATTGAAAAAAAGAATATAACAGGTGGTGCTTGTATAAAGGATTCTGTTGAAATTGATAACAAACAAATTGATTTTGCATATGGAGCCACAGTTTTTGGAATGATGCCTAAATTCATTTTTCAAGACACAGGATTAATAAATACTATTCAAGGTTTTTATCCAAAAACTCCTAAGCTTGTTTATTTTCAAGGTGATCAAAATAGTACTAAAATTTTTCAGAATTCTGATCAGCTTGAAAAAGAACTTAGAGGAAGATGGGGGGAAAAGGGTCGTGTAAATGATTTTAGAAATGATGAGAGTAAGGTTATAAGTTTTATTCAAAACTTATATAGAAATGCAACTAGTCCTTCTTTAGATATAGCAAATGATGTACTTGGTAAAGAACTTACAGATCTTTGGATTTCAGGAACAGCAAAAAATTTACTAGACCACTATTTTACTTCTGAAAAGACAAAGTTGTATATGGGAATGACGGTAATTGAAAGTGGTCCAGCATCAATTTATGAACCTGGAACAGCTTTTACTATTCCTTTAATGGACTCTGGATCAGTTTATGATGGATATTGGGGGTTTATCAAGACTGGTATATGGAAAATAACAGAATCTCTGACTAAAATTAATTCTGATTTAGGGGTTAAGATCCATTTAAGTTCTTCAATAAATGAAGTAGATGCTTTTAATAATTCTGTTTCTTTTGTAAAAGAT
>Ga0209630_10001143_pt1 | contig 29218 bp, 41 predicted proteins | sample COG_01_FD_184745 | JGI IMG/M metagenome (GOLD analysis project Ga0209630, IMG submission 184745) | Pelagic Microbial community sample from North Sea - COGITO 998_met_01 (SPAdes) (version 2) | ecosystem: Environmental > Aquatic > Marine > Neritic zone/Coastal water | place: Helgoland, sampling... | reverse complement strand
ACCTGGTATTAAGAGCTGGCCGAACACTTCAACGGTAGTTACAAAAAAACCCAGCTGCCCGGCACCTAAGCAGGGCGGAAAATGTTTAGATTGTAGAAAATGCTGGAACCCAAAAATTAAGAATATTAGTTATGGCAAGCATTAGATCTAAACATAATAATCTATTAAACTATTTCATTTGCAATCATAAGGACCTATCAAAGGCCTACGTCCGCAAGTGTGAAAAATTCCTAAAAGCCCATTGTAATGTCCGTTTGAAACAAGAGCGGCTAGTCAAGGGTAAGGAACAGAGGGCTGGTAGTATTCCACCAGCCCTCAAGCAACATGAAAGAAGGAAAATATGAGATGGGAAATAATGCTCGGCAATAAGGGTGAAATAAATGAATGCTTAGATTGTGGCCACAAGTCTAAAAATTGGGCTGAACGGGTCGCAAGCAAGGGCAATGAAAATGATGAGATGGAACCCGACGGAACCAACAAAGTATTTTGTCCAAAATGTAAATACTACCATTACTACTGTGCCTAGTAATGGTAGGAATAAAAAATAAGGGTGGGTCCCGCCCACAAGCACGCACCATAGTCCGCAAGCCGAGGCCACAGGCCACAGGTCGCAGGCGCATGTTTCACGTGAAACATTTTTTTCTTTTTTTTCCTTGGGTGGGTCCCGCCCACAAGCTCTTCTCTGTGGCCGCGACATTTTGCGCGTTGATCTTTGTCCTATAATATGTAGGACGCTAAACTTTTTGTAGAAATTTAAAGCTTGACATCATGCCCGTGGCACACGGTTCGGCATTACCGTTTACAAGATCACGGATCTTGGACCCCTCATAAAGTTTTATGTCTGTCTGACAGAGGCCCTTGGCCATGATGAAACTGTTGTGCGGATGTTTGATATGGAAGCCAATTTGGTGCGGAGAGAAGCGAATTTTTTTAGCCAGATTTAGCTTTAACTCTATAGTGAAAAAGTGACCAGAAGTATTATAAACCAATAGATCAGGAGTCCCGTGTGCAGCACTATTTTCCACGCGTGTAAATGATAATTCGCAATTATTCTTAGTGTTGAACGCTTTAATTTCATGCCAAAATTTAGTCTCTCCCTTAATCATTTTTTAGGCTAAGTGAGTCGCTTTCTGGCTAATCAATTTTTTTGATTACTTCACCCATATTCCACTTCGAAGAATACAAAGTCATGACCAATCTGTGAGTCTCACGTACACCAAGTATTTTGTTTTCCATTAATTTAATGTCCTTGATGTCGTAGTATTTCCCGTCGGGTAAACACACTTGTACTCTTGCCTCCTGTGCTACTGGCGATTTCATAAACTTGTCTAGGGCCTGTCTTAATAGCTTTCCTGATACCATCACTTGAACATATACCAAAAATAAATTATATTGCAAGCATGGGAGTTCCAAAAAGACTTACAGAGAAACAAATTAAATTTGCTAATTTAATAGTAGTAGAAGAAGGTCGAAAGACTGATTCTGAATGTGCTATTGCTGCAGGCTATGATCCTAACTCGGCCTATGTATCAGCAAGTAAATTACAAAACCCCTCTTTGTATCCACTGGTTGCTCAATACATCGGAAGACTCAGAGCAGAGAAGTTAAAAAAATATGACATCACTTATGAAAAGCACCTGGCAGAGTTAGGTAAAATTAGAGATGAAGCTAGGGAAAGTAAAGCCTGGAGTGCTGCAGGTAATATGGAAGTAGCTAGAGGTAAGGCTGCAGGGTTCCAAAATAATACTAATCTACATCTACATAAGAACTTAGATAACGTTGACGAATCAGAGTTAGACAAAGAATTAGAAAAGGCATTAAAAACTTTTAAACCTATTATAGATGCTGATGCAGAAGTAATTGAAGAATCTAATTTAAATTCAACTTCTTTATCGACACAATCACAGAAGTAGGAATTATTACTGTGCTGCCAATATCTTCAAAAGTATTACCTTCTTTGCTTTTTATATAATCTCTAAAAATTCTAGTCACACCTTTACGCTGACTTAATAAATATCCTTTGGATACTGCAACAGGAAGTTTATCTTTATCTAAGGTAGACAACGTACTCCAACCGTCATCCCCCTCGATATCAACCCATTCTATTTCAACATAAGGATATTTAGATATGTCTCTACCCAAACTTTTACTATTCATCTTTGGAAATATTTTTCTTTTTTTAGGCATGACTTCTTATAGCACCTATAGGTTTTTTCTCTAGGCACATTTTTTTTCAAAAACTTTTTCTTATGCGCGCGTACGGGTTTGCTAGAAGTGTTGATATAAGCCAATTATTGTAAATTGTAACAGCTGTAACACCATTGTAACAGCGTTTTGTTACAAAAATATCGTCTAGAAGTGTTGGTATATGCGAATAATAGCACTTTAAAAGCCATTGTAACCATTGTAACACCGTTTTGGAAATTGAAAAACAAAAAAACTTTTCTGGCAAAAAAAGTCTATAGGGGGAAACTTGCCTTATTGTGAACATATTGTGGTAAATATGCAACAGATTGTGGCTTTTTAGCCACAATCCATACAATAACCTTTTAAACTTGGGCTTTCATTTTTGTATAAGTAGTTGCTACATTTCTTTGCTTTACAAATTGTAGTACCTTTTAAGTCTTTGTTACCAAATATTTCATCAAAATTTTTTCGGTACAAATCGTTGGATGGCCTTGATTGGCCATCCCATTTTTCTTTTTTCATTAGTGCAGTCTCCTTCTGTATTCATCTATATCTGAAAAGTCTGGACTTGCTAAGAATCTAGCTAAGGTTTGAAAATGATCCATAGACATTTTATCTATTTTCATAGAGGGTATTCTTTTGGTCATTTCTTTTTTAGCTTTCTTCCATTCAGACTCAGTAAATGTATCTAATAAATTACGCATGTCTTTCATAATATTGCTTTCTATGTTGTTGGTATTGTTGGTAATTCAGTAATGTTGGTTGCAATAGAGCCTCCGTCATTACCTTCATCGTCTTGCGTTGGCACTAGCAACACCCCATTTGAAAGTGTTATCTCAATTGGTTTTTTAGACCAACCTTGCCTACCACTTTCTTTTTCTGACATGTATTTAATTTTAACTATTTTTTGATTGAGTAAATGTTTCTCAATTTTCTTTTCCCAGTTTATTTTCATATTTATTCCTTTCATATAATATCCTACAATACATTACATACCGGCTCTGTCAACTAATTCTTGCCATTCTTTTTTCTGTTTGTAATATTGTGCTACTTTTTTCCACCATTCGTTCGCATAATGTCTGAATTCTTCGCCTTCTACGGGAAATTCCTGGAATAATAGGTCTTTACTACACATTAGAATGATTCCAAACTGGATATTAGTTCCGTATATTTGGTTGTGAGCAATTGCATATCCTGCAAGTTGGAGATAGTAGTCCTCGATCCATTCTTTTCGTTTCGGTTTATTAGTTTGTTTAAAATCTATAATGGCCTCTTTACCCTCGTACATTCCAACACCATCGGTTGCACCTGCGTACATCTCCGGGTAAAATAAAACACACTCAGTAGCCCACAACTCGTCGAGTCTACCTTTTAATCCCTGGTCCGCGATTATCTGTGCCATCTTCGTTGCATGTCTTCCTTCTGGCGTTAGATCCACGATAGGTTTATCTAACATATATCCTTCAAGAACCGAGTGCATAAGGGTCCCTCTCGCTGCAGCAGTCTCAGTAATTTTTTTAGCCTCGGCTTCACCAACTCTATCTCTCCATCTTTGTAAAGATTGTTTCTTCTCTTCTCCTTGACAGGCAGATAATATACTTGTTACACTAGGTAATTTTTCTTCTCCTACCAGGTAATGTCTTTTACCATCAATAATTTTTCGAGTCGAAGTCGGGTAGTAAAATCTTTTATTTATCTTTATCATTTATTAATTCCTTTCCAATTCTTAAATAATTTTCCCAGTCATCCGGGTTACTATTATGTTTTCTATCATTACAACCCACACAACAAAAGACTATATTATTGTTTTGATAAGTTAATCTTGGATCAAATCGGTCAATACTAAAGTTAGTGTAATTTTGTGTTGCACGATTACTAGGTTGTCCTCTACCTCGAACTCCCATCCTGGTTTCAAATGTAAATGGCTGCTCACAATATCTACAAAGTCTACCATCAGAGTCTGGAAATTTTTCTTTCATAAGAATGATATGATTCATATACAATCTCCAAAACTCTTTCTTGTCCATATGATCAGCGGCTAGGTGGCCACCATATTTTTTGGCGCTAGGTTTAAACTTTCTTGCAATGCAGGCGACTATAAATCCTCGTTCCGTGTTCATGTATGCAAAGTCCATCTCTGCTCGTCTCTTTAATACTTCTGGATCTTTAGGATTTTTGTAAGCCATTAGACCTTTCTAAACACATTTTATTTGCTCCTCGTTCTATTAAATAAAAATCATAGTGAGTTAACGCTTGTTGAATTACACGCATGTCATAAGTATCTACATCATCAAATACAAACCTGGTTCCTGGTCTAGATCGATTAGCAAAAAACAAAGCTTCATGTAGCACCGCAGCGGTAGTGTGGGGACCATCGAAGTGTACAAAGTCATAAGTGTTCATGATATTTTTTTGACCTTTGTAATAAATAGGTACACCTTGGCCAAACGCATTAAAGTATTCAACGTCTTCTAGTTGATATAAAATAAAATTTTCGTGCTTGTTAAAAGCAGTTAAAAAAGTTTGTTTCATAGAGTTAGGATACGTTGGAGTTTTGAACGAACCATCTGGGTTATATAAAATATTACCCTCAAAGTCTGTCCACCTAGGAACCACTCCTCCTTGAGTATCTACATGATCATAAAGAATGTCTCCATAAGGATCTATACCTATATGAAAATGATTTTTATTTTTAAGATTCTCCATGATGACGTGAGAGCCGTAGCCCTCACGAACCCCAATCTCTACACTTAAATAAAAGTCTCGTGGGCTTAATTGTTCAACCCACTTAGCAAGTAAGTTATAATCTTTACTGTCTCCTTTAAGCATTAGTTTCCTCTACAATTATAAATGTAACTGAAGAAGGTCTTTTTTTAAAAATTACATCTAAGGACTCTTTAACTTTTTTAGCCTCTTCATATGTGTCGTATTTAAAAGGTTCAGGACCTAAATTGTACCATCCTGATTGATCAATATCCTCTGTGGGTAATCTAAGTGTCATACTTTCAAACGTGTTTTTTTCTAGTACGTAATATGTGCTCATTAATTCTCCTTTATGTATAGTTTAGATCGAAGCGATCTTACTTCTTCGATTAGTTTTTGATTATAGTTGTGTAGTTTCTCATTCCTAAACTCTAGAATTTCTATTCGTTTAGTAAGATCATTAGGGCCCCGGTCATCGACCGGAGTCCCTTGCTTTTTTAATAACTCTAACTTCTCTGTTAGTTTATTATATTCAATTATGTCTGCCTCTGACATCATACGCCGAACTTCATCAACTCATTAAATTTTTTGAGTTCATGCTCCGATATATCTTGCAGACCTTTGGTTCGGTTATAAATCTCACGGGCTTTTAATAACTTATCACTATTATCTTTTGTGTAAGCTACGGCCTTGTTTCGACTTATAACCTCCAAATGCTCGTCTCTAAGTTCCGTCACGATGCTTGTTTCACCTCATCAGTTAATCTTAGAGGTGTTCGTGTAAAGTCAAAAGCATCATCGGTACTAATCAAAATTTGAATAGTATTACCCGAGTCTTTTGCCTCTAACATTTCTGCTGCTACTTTAAACTTCATAGCATCCTCAAATGTTTCCGCTTCTTTAATCACTGTCACATAGTCATTTGCATGTGAGAAGTGTATTCTTTTTACTACTGTATATTTCATACTTTCTCCTGTATTGGTTGGTTAGTCTTTAAGTTTGCCATTTAAACGTTTGGCTTCTTTGTTTACTAGAATAGTTACTACCTGCGCTCTCGATACTTCGGGATCATCGGGTACTAACACTTTTCTAATTTTGTCAATCTTCGCATACGTTTCTTTTTTTATAGAAATGTTTTTGTATTTGCTAAAATCAGTCATTTGTTATATCCTTTCATTTTTAATATAAGGATATCCTACAAAATATTCTTCTTTATGTCAAGGCTGATATGAAATTTTTTTTAACCATATTTGTGTGTTCAGTAGTTAATCAAAACTGTGCTGAAGTTCCACCAATAAAATATGACTATAAACGTCTATACGATAGTCATTATGAATGTGTACAGAAAGGACTCGGTGAGTCTTACTCTATCTTGTATGACGGCGAACTTTTTGCGCAACCTGTAGTGGAGGCTTTAGAATTGTATCCAAAGTTTCATTGTGCAAAAATTGAAAATTATCAAGAGAGCGAACCACTTGATACCACTCCTCCCGAATCAAAGGATCTTTAGTTTTATTATACTGTCTACTTAGCTCGTCTGCTTTTAAAGTAATTTGTCTTATCATTTTATTAATTCTACTAATTTGGTTTCTAAAAAACAATTTATTGAATATCTAGTTCCTTTTGTAATAGGTTCTGTACCATGTATCCAAATAGGTTCTGCAGGAAATATAATACTATCCCCTGTTTTAAATATTTCTTTAATTTGACCATCAAAAAATCTAAACTCTCCACCTTCATAATCTTCGTTTAAATTTAATGTACAAGAAGCTCTTTCGTTTACGTTAACATCAGTATGATCCTTAATAAATTGACCTTTTTTATATTTTAATATTCTAATGTTTTGACTAGAATTAATTAAAATATCACTAAAGGTAGGACTTATTTTTTTAGATTTAATATATAATACATAGTTAGCTATCATTATAGCTATATATTTCTTAGCTTCATTTAAAGAATATAAAATATCTTCATTTGGGTTTTCTATTCTAGATAAGTTTAAACATTTAAAATTATCTATTTCATGGTTTTTAGTTTGATATTTATAACTACCTTCTACTCTATTTAATTCAGGATATTTTTCAAATATATTTATTATTTTCTTACAGACGTCTTTAGGAACTAAGCCGTTGATTCTATATTTTAAATCTGAAATTTTGTGGTTATAAGACACTACTTAAAATTTAACCTTTACCTTGGCCCTTGTAACGTCGGTTACGTTGTTGTCTTTTCTCACTTTTATTTTTTGATTTCTTATGCTGACGAGGTCCACGTTTCTTAGGTTTATCTCTTACAATATGATCTTTAAATTTCTTTGCCATTATTTAATTCTGCTTGATTTTTTATTAATTTTTTTTCTTGTTCAGTTAATTTTAAATAAGTAATGCTGCCGTTAACATGTTGTTTGTTATCAGATCCACAATTAGTGCATCTATAAAACTCTGAAACAATTGCCACTAATATTGTATGTTCCCCACACTCTGAACAATCTCCCATCACAGTATCTATTCTATTACTAAACATTATTGTTTCCATTAATCCAAATTTTTTCTTTTTATCTGTCATAACTTTTTTTACACTAAATCTTTCGCCTTTCCAATAATAGGTTTGTATTTTGTTTTACCTTCTGATTTATACGCATGCATAAATTGTTCACGTCTTCCTTCTGGAATCCAACTACAATGTATCCATCCCGAGTTGGGTTCTCCTGGGGTGTAGAACTCGAGGATCAATTGATCTGTCTCAAGGTTCTGTTTAATCCAATCAGCAACTTCAGCGTTGTCGACTCCAACACATTCAAAGTCTGCCGCCTCAGCTTTTGCATGTTGGCTGTCCCGACTCGATCCTATAGCAAGGCATAAATTTTCGCTACGGAACCCTGATGTGACCTTTACTCTACCGAAGTGGTCCCGCACGGGTTGTAAAATATTTTCACACAAGTCTTTTAGTTTTTCTATTTGACCTGCGTTTGGATTATTATTGATTCCCTTACGAACAGCTGTGTCCGATTTGATTAATTCTAAAAGGGTAAAATTTCTACTTAGATTCATCTATAATTTTTTTGATTGCTTTAGATCCGTCTATATTTTCTTCAAGTTCAACTTTTACTTTTCCACATTTATAATGAATATTATCATTTGCTGTACGTTCCGCAACCCTCTTTCCTTTTAAACAATCTGACATTGCAGGCTGTATTCTATGTTCTGTAAGAACACCTCCTATAAACATACAAAGAGCTACTACGCTACTGATGACCGTTTCCATTTGCTCTTACCTTATCTTTTAATTGTTCAACATCTTCCAATGCTTTTTCTAATTGTGATTTTAAAAATTCTATATTAACTTTGTTTGTCATATTCATTTCTTGAGTAGACTGTAATTTCTCAACGGTCTTGTACAAATCCTCCAATAAAAAATGTTGCTCCTGGTCAGTGGGCACTTGTTCACTCTTCTTTAACAAATCATTTTCAAACAATTCACGTGATGTCTCTAATGATACTAATCTTGCAGTCAGTTCTGTATATGCGAACACACCCATTGCTACTAAAAAAATTAGGCTAGCAACCGTCTTCATCGGCATCTGCACTCTTGCCTCTTCTCCGATATTTAATGGTTTATTGCTCATCTTATAATTTTATCACCCATAAGTTTGATGTCAGGATTTTCTTTTTTATAATCATCTTTAATTGAATCCCAATAGCTTCCATCTGGTTTTTGAATTTTATCATCGGGGATTATTATACCAGAACATTTAGAAACCAAAAGTTTGAAGTTAGGATTGTTGTTCAAAGTAGGGTTTTTATTAACTTTTCCACACATTTTCATAAGCTCTAATTGTTGTTTTAGTTCCATATTTTCTTGTTGAACAGCTTTAAATTCATCAGTACAGGCTGAACCTAAATATTTTCTCCAAGTAAATCTTATACTTCTATCTTCACCATAATTGTCATAATTAGAAGAAGGAGAGTAATGCCTATAATTAGAGTCGGAATCTCTTTGGTCAATTGAAACTGACACATCGCCAGTGCTACAAGTATTAGTACCATTATTGAGATACTCATTTTTACTATGCGCTGGTCCACCAAACAAAGCTAGTAGAGTTAACATAATTATTAATATCGCTGTAAATCTGTAATCCATCCTGGCTATCTCCATAGGTCACCTTAATAATTTATTTCTCTGTTTAAATCTTTGATATCATAACTGTGTTCTCTAACTTGATCAGCTAATTGTCTGTATAAATTTTCTGCCATCTGCCATGTTGCTTCAGCAGAAGATAGTCTTGTATTAATTTCAGTAATATTTTTTTGTGCTTGAGTTAAATCTCTTTGAAGATTTATTATTTCTTGTTGGTTTGAATTAATAGTATCAGTAAGATTAACAATATAACGTACTCCTGTAAATGTCCCCACTAAAACTGAGGCTACTACAGGTACCATTACAATATTTTTTTTTAACAGATCTACTAAATTCATTAAGCATTTATCTCCAGAATATTAATTTTTTAAACCACGTCTTGACAGCTTCTATCCAATTGTGGTCCAGTGTTACTGTTTCCCAAACACAATCACAAAAAGAACATTGTGCAATTCCTCTGTGTCTGTGTCCACAGTCTGTGCATATGCTGCTCATTATAGCAGCCCTATGATTATTAACACTACGATAAGTGTAAAGATTCCAAAATGCCAATTCAATAATTCTTTAGGATGAAATAGGCTAGGATTCATTATTACATTGTATAAAAGATGTAGCTGATCTTTAGTAAAAGACCACACCTTCCCTACTATATTTTTTAACTGATTCATAAGTCCCCCTTAATCGTTAGTTTCGTCTAGATTTTTCAGCTTATAATCGTAGCTACCTTCTTCATGTTCGTCGGTAATCCATTTAGCTGAATTTTCTACGGAGTATATTTTACTGCTTACTAACCTATTGATCAAGTTTTTATTTGGGTCCACACCCATTGATGCATCAAACATTTTAAGCCTATTATTGGGCTGTATTGCAAAGTTTCCGTCCTCTAATTCAAGAACATGACCACATTTGTGCTGGTCAGGTTTCTCTGCATAACCAAAATTTAACTCATTAAAGTCTCCTGCACACCAGTCAATTGTAAATAAATACTTACCTTTACGTTTTACTTTACGTCTTGAGGTGTATTGCATGGTAGCACCAGCTAATTCATAAAAAGTTGTAACACTTACATTGTAACTAAAGCTATCCCACATCACTAACTCATCAAGGGGTAATTCTTTGACTCCAGGTTTTGTACAGAAAGCTGAGATAGGTGCTCTCCACCATAGACCACCATCCTCCATTAAGAAATGAAACATAGGTACTCTGTTTGGAATAGAACTAAAACCAAATACTCCTACTTCAAAATATTTATCGTGTGAATCTTTTTGATCTCTTAGATAATTTCCCCTGACACAACACTCTATGACAGGTATGTTCGCATTTAGATAAGCCATAATTAACCATTTATCTCTCCCCAAGTGTTTGCTAATTCGCAGTCTACTTTGTTAGGGACTTCCAGAGTAACTGCATCCTGCATGATCTCAACAATTTTGTCTGCTTGTTCTTGATCCTTAACAGAAATACAAAGTTCATCATGAATTTGTACGTGGGCCACTATACCATTTTTGTATAAGTCTAACATGGCTTTCTTTGTCATATCAGCTGCGCTACCTTGAATTAATTTGTTTAAAGATTTGTAAGTAAATGCTCTTCTAATCCCTGGTCCGTGTTCCTGTAATGCATCTTCATGAGGCAATGCTTTATGCATACCGAATTGATTAGGTTCCCATAAATGAAACCTACACAATCGTCCCAAGAGAGTTCGAATTTGACCACGCTCTTGGGCACGATTGGAAGCACTATTCATTAACTGCTTAACGAAGGGAACTTTAGCGTGGTATTGATCGAACAATTCTACTGCTTTGTCTTTTGATACACCTAGTTCGGCCTGGAGTTTTGCTTTACCCATACCATAGAATAATCCAAGATTAATTACCTTGGCTTGTGATCTTGGAATCTTTGCCATGTCTGCTACGACCTGGTGAAAGTCCGTTGAGGTATCATTTTCATAATTATCTATTACGTCATTTACAGACGGAAATTTGTGTAAAGCTGCATAATGCACTACCAACCTAGGTTCTTGCTGAGAATAGTCAAAACTACCCCATCTATGGCCCTTCTCGGGTATAAATATAGACCTAATCATAGGTCCAAGATCCTTATTTCTTGCAGGAAGTTGCTGTAAATTAGGGTTTGAATACGAGAATCGTCCTGTCACAGTTCCGCCTTGATCTGACCTTATTTGATTTATGTCAGCATGGATACGACCTTTGTGTTCATGTTTAATTATGGTATCTATAAATGTAGTATGAGCCTTATTAACTTCTCTAGCCTTAGCAATCATTCTAACTACAGGATGTTCATGATTCGAAATAAAATTCTTAGTAAAAGAAGGTGCCTGTGATTTTGCAGTTCTTTCATAAGGTAAACCAAGTTTGTCAAAAACTTTGGCAACACTTCTTGCTGCCATTAATTGAACATCTATTCCTGTTTCTATTTTTATTTGTTGGCGTAAGTTATCTTCTTGTACTGTTAGTGCTTGCTTTAACATATGAGCTCTTTCAACGTCCACTCTTACCCCAAGAAATCTCATGTCTACCAGACAAGGAAACAGATCCGTCTCAAGTTCAAAAATAGATTCTACATCTTGGTGTAGTAATTCTTTTTTAAATATTTGCCAAAGCTCTAAAGTAAGCTCCGCATCTTTCTCTGCGTAAGATCCCACATACATTGCTGGCAGTTGCCACATATCTGCTTTAGGATCTAATCCTCTAGACTTTGCTTCTTCATTTAATGCAGACTCGTTTTTACCATGACCTAAATAATCCCAAGACAAACTATTTAAATCAAATCTAAATCTATTCTCATCAATCAATGATGCTGCAATCATAGTGTCTACTATCTGTCCATTAATTTTTAAACCCATAGATCTAATCCAACAGACATCATACATAGCGTTGTGAAATATTTTTATAGCATCACTATCTAATATATCTTGAAACCAATTTAAGGTTCTCTTACGATCCATGTTTGGCCCTGCTCCGTGAGCAATTGGAAAATAAAATTTTCTACCAGGTACAGCAACAGCAATACCTACTACTTCACCATTACCAATGATAGCACCGCTACCTTTAGATTTTAAGTCTGGATCTCTCGTCTCTAAGTCAATTGCAATCTCGTCGTATTTTCTTAGATCCGGATATTCCTCTGGTTCATTCCATTCAGTCTGTGCTTCAAATAAAGGTACCTTCATTTTTTTACCTCATATACATATTTGTTTTCTATTATTTTAGTCATTCTATCTTTGTTACTAAATGCATATAAAGATGCACTGTAATCATGAGGAAATATTTCCCATGCAATTTTTTTCTCTAGTCCAAGATAAATTTCTAAATTAAATTTATTTTTAGCAAACTTAATTGTTCTACGTACAGTAGATTTTTTTGGCATTACTTTTTCTTTTTCATGTCGTTAATTTTTAACATCTCTAGCTGACAATAGTGTACGATCTTTTTAAGATCCTCAATGCCACCTTTTCTTTGGTATCTACAAACGTACTTAATAACGTTGCCCTGAAAAAATGATAAATCATTTTTAGAAATAAATTCGTAGGGTTGAATTGGAAACTTAGTATAGTGATTCCCGCCTACCTGGGTGTATTGTGGAAATGATTCTTTAAATATATCTTCTGCTGTCATAGTGGATATCCCTTTCGTTCTATTTTGGCTCTCATTAAATATAAGTTTCTTTTTGCTCTCGTGCAACCTACATACCATACTCTGTGCTCTTCGTCACGCTTTATTACACTTTTAGTAATAGCTTCTCTTATCTTTTTAGCATTGTCTAATACTAAAATTACGTTCTTACATTCACCCCCTTTTGCAGCGTGAATGGTAGATACTTTAATTCGTGCTTCATCACTTAATCTTTCTTTATTTGACAACATTAATCTTATGTAAATTTTATCATCAGCTGGTGCATTATCAAAACACTCAAACCATTTTAAATCTTTTTTAAGTTCTCTATTACCCAGGTATTCTTTAATATCTTCCAATGCTGTATCCGATACCTCTTCACCATTTAACCATTTGCTATGATTAATAATTGCTCTGTAAAGTTTTGTATTGTAACTTTTTTGATGTCTGTTTTCATAATACAAACCTTTTACTTTTAAAAGATCACATACTTCTTTAGCTCTAGACAAAGTTCTAGTTAAAATTAACCAGTTGTCCTGGTGAAGATCTACGTTCTCTAAGCTATTGATTTTACTACACAATCCTTCTTCATCTCTTGGTAAATAATTTTTAGTTGCTCTAAGTCCTGCGATTCGTGCAGTAATAATTTCAGATACATCTTGTACTGCTTTTGGAATCCTTCGAGATCTTGATAATACTTTTTCTGCAGCAGGTTCTTGAATGAACCTATCTACATCTGCACCAGCCCAGCCATAAATCGCTTGGTCATCATCACCCGCTAAATAAATATTTTTTGATTTAGATTTTAGTATGTCATACAATTTCCATTGTATTGGAGATAGATCCTGGGCTTCATCAATAAAAACTACGTCAAAGTTTGGAATCTTATCTGGTTGTTGTACAATGTCATGAATCATATCAGTAAAGTCTACTAAGTTATTTATGTCTGGATGTTTGTAATGGTTGTAGTTTGCTTCAATGTGTTTTAATAAATCTGGTTTTACATTTGTTGAATGTTCTCCTGTGCAATATTCATCCCAAACCGGAATATCTTTTTCTTTTGCTTTTAAAATAATTTGAAAGTATTCATTATCACAAGTTAAGTAAGGTGAAGCGTCAGCATCTTTTTTAGCGTTGACTCTTATACTTAATTCTTTTCCAAGATCATTGTAGTGGTAGTCTTGCATAACATTTTCTTCTCTAAGTCCTAGACTATGAAAAGCTAAAGAGTGTAATGTTTGAAAGTATCTAAGTTGTTTTTTCTTATACTCAGGATTTTTCTTCAACATCCTATCTCTTGCTTCATTAGCTGCTTTACGAGTAAATGCAAAATAACCTATTTTACTTACTGGCGTGCCTACTCTTATGTAGGCCATGGCTCTTCTAATTAATTTCTCTGTTTTCCCTGTACCTGGAGGGCCATATATCTTTGTAACCTTTGTCATTAAAGAATATCTTTTTTACTCTTCATTGGTAAAATTTCTATTTCATTTTCTTCTTTGTTAAAATATTTCATAGAAACTTTTATACATCTTACAGGGTTATTGGATTTCTTTTCAGTTGCTTTCTTAGGATATCTTTTAGGATGTCTAAGTTCGGCATCAAAAAAATCCATTAGCATTTGTCCTGTCCTGTCTATCTTAGCTTTCCATTCTTTATTTTTTAAGAAATTATAAAAAGGATCAAATACAAAATAAGCAAAGCCATCAGTATCAATCAATGTACTACCGCTTCTAAATGCAGCATCACTTACTGCAGGAACACCATGAATGTAGTCTTCTAGATGTTTATGTAATACTTCTTTTGGTGATGTACCTGGTGGAGCTTTTTCTGTTTTCATTCCTTGCCACAAAGTATCTAATACAGTTTGCATATCATCACCCTTGATCCGTGGTGGTGGAATAGGTGTATGTGCTCCAATTAAACGTCTAAGTTTTTCTTGGTCCATGATGTAATTTATATCTCTCGCGATTATTTGTTGCGTAGTTTCACCTTCTACTTTGTCATTGTAGTGCACAGTGAATCTAAATTCTGGATCCGGTGAGTAATCTATTTTAATTAATGCAGACAGCGTTGGAAACTTTTTAACTTTGTCTGAGGCTACACCAAATTTTCTTTTGAGACATTCTGATTTAACACACATACTATTGATAGGTTCTTCTGAACAAGTATGGCCTGCAGTATCTTTCTTATAAGCTTTAATTTTTTGTTTTACTTTTTCATCACCCCATATGTTATCGTAGACAATATAATTTCTAGCACCCTCTAAAAGTTTTTCTTCCCAATTGTCCGGGTATTTCTTTTTAGCAAACACCATGTAGTTATAAATAAATCTATCTCTGTAATCATCTAGTTTAGATTTTGATAATCTTTGCAAACATACAGGACCATCTATAAATTCATCTGCACCACCTGTAAGTTCGAGTCTAATTAATTCATCTGCAAACTCTTCTAGATCTTCTTTAGTCTTTGTGTTAGCCTCGACGACTTTTATAAATTGCTCAAAAGTAAACTCACTACCATCTAAATTCACACCCACTCTTTCATTACGATTGTAATAAGGTAGATTAATAAAGTTACCGTTGATTGGTTTTTGATCTGAGCCTATACCTAATTGTGTTTGTTTTGGAAATATTTCTGTTGATGCTTTTAGATCAAATGTAAATAATAACTTATCTAAAAAGTTTCTGACAAAACTTGCTTTAACGGGTTCTTTAAAAAATACATAAATATGTAGTCCACCACTTTTAGATTTGACAGGTACCACAGGAATATTTTTCTTATCAATAATTTCTAAATATTTTCTTAAATCAAAGTTGTCATATTCATCTGAGTCGATATCAATTGCTCCAAACTTTGCGAGTCCTTCGTCATTACAGGGTTGGATACCAATAGATTTTTTACCTGTAAGGTGATCTAAATAATCAGACTCTAATAATTCTTTAGCTGCCCAGCCATATTTTAATTTGAGTTTACCTGTAGCAGGATCTTTGTAAGCAGAGTTTATATCTGCATAACCATAGTCTCTTTTAAGACCTGTAAATATCTCTATAAATTTGTTTTCCATCTTTCCTCTTTAGTAGGGGTGACTCCACTCTCGCTTCGCCACCCCTGTTGCAACCATTCCCGGAGGGGAATTTTTAGTAGTGAGCTGCTCCATCCGTAGACTTAGCAGTATCTTCCTCGCCATGTTTAACTTGAATATCTCCTTTAGAAATACTTTCAGAAAAACTTTTAGCTTGTTGATACGTAGCAGCGTCTTGGATTGGACCTGTCTTGCTCACTTCCCAACCAAACCACGTACCTTTGTCGTTAGACTGTTGTACGGTTTTTAGCTGATAAAGATGGCTAAAAGATGCGGGTGTGAACATACCGTCCTTACCTTGCAACTTTATACTTTGCATCATGCTATTCCATTTTCTACTAATTTTTAATTGAGTAGATTTCATAGCAATCAACGCAGTGGTTGGTGAAGCACTGTTGACTACAACAAAATGCTGCGCAGTCTTCTCGATATAATTACCGTTTGGAAGTCTATCTTTAAAGTCTGCACCTCTAGTTGTTTTAGTCATGATGTCACTTGATGCAGGATAGATATTAACTGGCGCACCAGATCCATCTTTTCCTCTATCTTTCCACTCGACATACTCGAGTTTGTAGTAACATGGAATCACTGGGACTCCTTTTTCACCATTGAAGAGTTCCCCTGTTACTGAATTATAAATCATTCCAGGTTCTGCACCTTCAACATACTTGCCGTCTCTCTTGTTTACTTCTGGAGATAACTGTCCAAGTATTTTAAGGAATGGTAATGCAAGATCATCTTGTCCTACCGCTCCAGTCTGCACATTTGCATCTGCTTCAAACACTACATTTGTAGCCAATGCACCATTTTTCTTTATTGTTGGTTCTTTGTTCATGTTTCTATTTCCTTGTTATTTTGGTTCTGTTTCCTGCGAACACGTTAAATAGATCCGTGGGCATATCATCACCCTTTTCGATACGCTCACGAACCAATGCTTTAAGTGTCATAGGCTCAACCTTTAACTTCTGGGTGGGTTGATATCCATGACCTTGCGCAAGGACAGCATAATCTGCCGCCTTGTTATCCTCGTTACGACCAAAGGAAACGGTAATCTCATTTTTAATAAGATCCCCTAAGCCATTATTACGAAGCCAGTTAAATGCTTCTTCCTGTTTTGCTTTAGGAATTGAAGCACCATAGACGGGTTTGACTTCTACGCCAGCCCCATCTGATAAACTAAATTTTGATATATTCATTTCTGTCATCATCGTAGGTATAACCTCACCAGATAAAACGTCCATATCATTTTTTAGTTTTTTTAATTCTTCTTCTTTTGCAGCGAACTTATCTTCTAAGGTTCTTAATTTAATAACCTGTTCTGATAGTTCTTTCATGTCATTCGTGTTTGCTAACGAATCGACTTTGTCTTCTTCTAAGTTTATACTCATGTCTTTTTACCTTTCGTAGTAGTTAATGATGCTGTTAATATAATGTCATAATATCCTATGTCAAGTTTATTCTTCAATCTTTCCTTGTTCATATAAATTTATTTCTATTGGGTAATAAGTTTTTTCTTGCCTGTCCCATTTTAGTAAATTAAATTTTCCCCCAGTTTTATCTGCCACAATTGAACAAGCTACACCTATGATTGCAGGGTCACCTGTAAGTAGTAAATAGTCATCTGGGGTATATTTATCTAACAGTTTTCTTAATTTAAAAATTAAGGGGCCTGGAGATAATATAATTTGTGAATGTTCTGGTAATAAAGTTTTTAATGTGCCAAACTTTTGAGCTCCCATAATATTAAATTTAGGGGCCCCTATCTTAGTTCCTGGTAATTCTTGTATTATATAAACTGTGTTCATAACTTTCCTATTGACACCTCTTATAGGGTTGTGTTAGGACTGTCAATAGAAAGAAGAAATATTATGGACTATAAATTTAAAACGAAGCCTTATGATCATCAATTATCTGCGTTAAAAAAATCGTGGAATAAAGAAAACTTTGCGTACTTCATGGAGATGGGTACGGGTAAATCTAAAGTGTTAATAGATAATGTATCTATGCTTTATGACAAAGGTAAAATTAACGGACTACTTTTAATTGCACCCAAAGGTGTTTATAAAAACTGGTTCGACTCAGAAATACCTACACATATGGTGGACCATATAGATAAAAAAATGGTGTTGTGGCAAGCCAATATAAATAAAGGACAACAATTAAAATTAGATACTTTATTTGAAACAGGTGAAGACCTACACATATTAATTATGAATGTAGATGCTTTCAGTACAGAAAAAGGTGTAGAGTTTGCAGCTAAGTTTTTAAGATGTCATAGAACTTTGATGGCCATTGATGAGTCTACAACTATAAAAAATCCTGACGCTAAAAGATCTAGAAATATTTGTTCATTAGGTAGACATGCAAAGTATAGAAGAATCTTAACTGGATCTCCTATTACAAAGTCTCCGTTAGATTTATACAAACAATGTGAATTTTTAGATGAAGGGTTATTAGACTTTACTTCTTATCTTGCGTTTAGAACAAGGTACGCAATCATGAGCACCATGAGACTACCTACCCACAATGCACAGATAGTAGTTGGTTATAAAAATTTAGCTGAACTATCAGAAAAAATAACCACGTTTTCAGATCGTGTATTGAAAGAAGATTGTTTAGATCTTCCTGATTATACTTATCAAAAAAGAATTATTCAATTAAGTAAAGAACAACAAAAACTTTACGATCAAATGAAACAAGTTGCTCTTGCTCAAATGGATGGTAAGTTGATGACTACTTCAACTGCATTAGTTCAATTGATGAGACTCCAACAAATTACTTGTGGTCACTTTAAAGCAGATGATGATACTTTAAAAATAATTAAGAATGAAAGAATTCCTGCTTTAATGAACATCCTGGAAGAGGTAGAAGGTAAAGCTATTATCTGGGCCCACTGGAGACATGACATACAATCAATCGTCACAGCTATTGAGAAAGTATATCCGGGTTCCGTGATGACTTATTATGGATCAACTTCTACTGAAGACAGAGCCAAAGCTATCAAAGAAATACAGGACCCAGAATCTAAAGTTAGATTCTTAGTAGGTACACCTCAAACTGGTGGTTATGGTATCACACTTACTGAAGCTAATGTTATGATTTATTATTCTAACGGTTATGATCTTGAGAAACGTACTCAATCAGAGGCTAGAATAAATCGTATCGGTCAAAAAAGAAAAATGACTTATATAGATATCATAGCTGAAAAAACTGTAGATGAACGTATTGTAAAAGCTTTACGTAAAAAAATTAATATAGCTAGTGAAGTTATGGGAGAAGAGTTAAAAGAATGGATCTAATAATTTCAAATGATGGTGTGTATAGTTTAGTAACTGTCACTCAAGCCATGTTGGAACATATAAAAATACTAAGTGATGTAGATTGTTTTGATTTGTGTGAAATTATAAGAACAGAGTTTACAGAATATTTAGACTCTCCTAATAATTTACATGTGATGAAAGATGGTAGTGGTAATTTTTATGGATGTATTTGTCGTTAATTCAACATATCCATAAGTAAAGTTAGCAGCACTGCACCCATACCACCAACAATCCAATACTCTAATCTTTTTATTCTTTCTTGCATTTCTTTTATCTGCTCAAATGTTTGCTTCTGCATAATTCTGCAAAGTTTTTCATGAGATTCTATTTTCTCTAATGCAGATTTTTTAGCCATTAACTTGAACCTAAATTATTTGTTGCGTTATTAATTAAAGCTTGAAGTTCTGCAATAGTTAAACCGGTTGCACCTTCTGCTCCTGGAAGAAGAGGTGATTCCATTCCAGAAGAATCAAATTCAAATGTTTGAACAGGTTTTACTTCAGATAAGATACCCGATCTATCAAACTTTTCTCTGATATCTATTGTATCATTTACAGGCACGCTCTGCATGTTTTTATAAAAATCTACTAACGTAGGAGAGTCTTTAAATGTATTAAAAGTTTCTGGAACCTTATCTTTTAAAAAATTGTACCCACTATATAATCTGCCTGCCAATGGATTAATTAATCCTAAAATTCCTCCCATAAGAACATTACTATAATTAGGTAATTGATTTCTAGAACCGATCTGGTCTAGGGTAACTGGCTGATACGTTCGATTAAAAAAACTAGGTTCGAATCTAGCAGCATTGTTTCTATTTAAATTATCTATAAATTCATTTTGAGATCTTTGAAAGTCAGCACCTGTAATAGGTTTTTGATCTATGTTTGTAGAATCATATGTGGGTCTAGTAGGTGCTTCATATCTTCTATAATCAGATTCTTGTCCGCCTCCACCGCCGCCAAGATTTCCGGAGCTTCCGCCTGTACCTGGACTTGTACTTCTACTTGAGGCTTCAGCACTACCAGGTGCTCCACTACCACCTTGATATGCTCCACCAAATCTAAAATTTATTCTTTTATCTATTGCCATGATTATACTATACCTGTGTTATTAAATAATGCATTAATCTTTTGTTCAGAGGTCATGTTATTTAAATTAAACTGAGTTCCTAGTGTGTTATTGTTTGCAAATAAAGAAGCATTTACTCCTGTTCCAATTTGAATTGGTGCTGGTAAATTTGCATCAGGTAGCTGTGCTATGCCAGATACTGGTGCTGTTCCTTCAGTAGATACATCAGGTGGATTTAAAGTAAAATTAATAAACTCTTCAAAAGCTCCTACACCTTCACCAAGTTCTATATCTTCTAAATCGTATCTTAAATCTTCAAATATATCTAAAGCTTCTTCAAATTGATCTTCTACTTCTGCAGCCTTTAAAGGATTTTCTTCATATAATTTTTCAACTAGTCCTGTTAGTCTAGCTTCACTTATATTTGGAGCTCTATATTCTCCATCCATTAAAGCATTTAATCTTTTTTTATTTTTTAATCTTTTACCAACTCTGTCTTCAATTTCATCTATGTCTGCTCCCATTGCTTCCATGTCTTTTATAACTTGGTACATTCTACTTTGAGAATCATAATTATCTTTTAAATATTCTGCCATATAACCTATTCGACCATTAAGATCTAAGTTAGGACTATAAATATTAGATGAGAATTTGTTTTGTATGTTGCTTAAATCTTTTGCATATGACGTTACAATAAAAGGTAAACTGTCCATAGGTTTTGCTTCTTCGACACGAAGTCCTGACATCAACGCTACTATTTCTGTTGCACTATCATAGGTAGTTCCGTAGTCTGTAAAAGTTTCTGTTACTCCTTTCCAAACTCTTCTAGCACTTCTTGAAGCACCTGGTTCTAATTGAGATAATAAATGACCTAGTGATGCATCAATTCTTTCCATTGCATTATCTTGTTCATAGTAAATAGTTCGACCTTCTTTTGTTTTACCACCTCTAATGGTCAAATCAGCTATTGCTCCTGCTCCAATAGACTCTGAAATAAATGGAGATAAAAATTCTGTAAACGCACCTGGTGTGTCTGTTAATGCGTCATTTATTAAAGCATTGTAAACAATTTGACTAACATTTTGATTAGTTAAAGTACCATTTCCAAATGCATTTAGTACAGCATTGACGGGTCTTACCATTGAATCGTATGGGTTAGTGTATGAGAAGTTAAAGTATTTAAAATTACCTTTGTCATCTGACTCGGTTAATGGAATTAGTGTTGAGTTTTTTTGATAACTTGGTGCGACCGATCTTTGAAATGCATCCATCTTATCTGAAGTAACTCCAGTTAATTGTTCAGCTGCTTCAGAAATAATTGCACCTGTTCCACCAAATACAGAAGCGGCTCCAAGTAATCTTCTTGCTCCCATCTGTCTTATAAATGGATTAGTGCTAGTTAATTCTCTTGCACCTATTTCAATTAAGTGTGCGCTGGTTCTTAAAATTTCTGCGGGAAAAGCTACAAAGTTACCTAAAGGTAAACTTCTTATGTTTTCAATAATTTTTGGTACCTTACTGTAAGTAGGTATTGTGTTAGTTACAAGGTAAGCAGATATATCTTTTACATCCTTAAATTGTTGAACTAAATTTTCTTTTTGGTTTAGTAAGGATTGTCTAGTTGCAGGAGTAGCTGTTTTTAAAGCCTCATCAATTTCAGCAATCTTAGCATTAGATCCTACTAACTCATCTGCTACATCGGATTGTTTACCAACCGTTCTGTACCAGTCTATAATATTATCTCTAATAGCAGCATCTCCTTTTAATCCTTTAGAGCTCCATTGAAAGGCGGTACCTAATGCATCTTGATAAAAATCATCTGCATAAACTTTCCAAACGTTGTCACCACCTTGATATAGATCAAACGCTTTTTTAACTATTGGAGCTTCCATTAAAGCCGACATAGTAAATTTACCATCTTTTGCTTTTTGCATAATAGCTTTGATTTCATTGACTTCTATGTTTTGATCTACAACACCTCTTCTAATTCTATCTTCCATTTTCTTAGCCACATCTGCAGCTGAAACAAATTTACCTGGAAAAATATCATCAGCCATTAATTTAAATGAATCAGTAAGACTTACTCTGCCACCAATTAATCCACTGGCTAATGCAAAGAAAGAAGCCGTTGATACGTTTCTTACTTGTGTCATAGGTGAAAATACTGTTTTACCAATTTGACCAGCAGCTTTAACAGACATCAACGCACTGTATAATGGTAGACTATATGCTCGTGTCATAAACTCATCTACACCTTTGACTGCATTTGCTAATTCTGGAGTCATTAGTAAACCTCCTCCATCAGAACCTTGAGTAAACAATTTACTTTGTAATAATTTAGAATCTAACATTGCAGCACTTTTATCAAACTCAGAAGTCATTTGAATTAAGTTTTGTGTGGGGATACCTTTAGCTCTAGCCTCATCAGCAGATCGAAAGGCATTTCCATTTCTTAAAGCACTGTCTGCAAAATCATCAAAAAATTTTTTCTTATGAATGTTCTTAGCAGTTTGAATAAAGGTATCGGTTACTGCTGCTCTATAATCTTTTAAAGGTTTAAAAAAAGCTTTTCCTATTACCTCAACTCCTTCATCATCCATTACTTGTTTCATAACTGTTGGAAGATCTATTCCTGCCTGAACTAATTTACCTTCTCTAGTTAATACATCTACTTCTTTTCCTTCTTTAATAGTTTTATATCCCGCGTCTCTTAATTCTCCTCGAGCTCCTTTTATTTTAAAACCTTTTTCTCCTGTAATATATCTAAATAAAGATTCTGGATCTCTATTACTTTCAATTAAAGATTTTTTAAGATCTGCCATAGTTTTTTGAGCAAACAATTTTTCTGCTTCTTCTATATTAAGACCATTTGCTTTAGCAAAATTAGGAATAGTATTAGGTTCAAGTTTATTTATTTGAGGAATAGTGTTTTTTATAAAAAATTTTTCAGCTCCTTTGATAGCATCTGGATCAAAATCATATGCTTTGTTTTTCATAATACTATATACTTGTTTTAAATAAGCTCCTCCATTCTCTACAATTGTTTTTCCAAAATCTCTAATTGCCTCCTCTGGATTATCAAACAATAATTTTCCATATTTTAAACCTAAATTATTAATATTTGTTTTTAATGCTTTTGCATTTTTTTTCACAGCTTGTGCTATTTGTTTATTAGGAATAGATTGTTCTAATTTATTTAACAAAGCAATAGCTTCATCAGAATCTTTTAATGTATCTTTTACTCTAGGAGCAGCAATGTAATCATATAGTGTGTCATTCATTTTTAAATACATTTCATCATCTAAAGCAGTGATAGGTTTAGGGTATCTTAATTTTGAATCTTGCAAATATTTAGGAAGTTGTAAAATATCTCCACCTTTAGCTATTTCTTTAAATTGGTCATCTACTTGATTCATTATTTTAACTATGCCTTTATCATCTGCCTGAATATCTTGTCCCATTCTTCTGTACAGGTCTGCTTGACTTCGTGTGTAAGGTCCGTCAGATTTTGTTGCTAATCTCATGTCACTAAAAATTTTTAATACTCTTTCTAGTATAGGTGCTCCTGCTTCTGCCTTATAGTATTTCCATAATTTAGGATCAGGCAAACCAGAAGCTTCTCTTAATTTAGTAGCGGTGTTATTTAAAAATTGTCCTATGCCTCGAGCACCTCTACCTACAGCTTGTGTAGCTCCAAGTTTACCAATTGGTTGAAAGACAGCAAAGTTTAAAGGTCTGATGACTACATTATTTGCAATTGCTGCACCGCCTTTTAAACCCATTAGTCCGTACTTAGCACCTAATGTTCCAGCAACAGGTAAAGCTGCGGTTAAACCACCGCCCAGCACAGTACCTTCTGCACCGAATCTTAATTTTTCTTTAAAGTATTCTGTTGCTTTAGCTGAACCTTTTAGTTCATCACCTTTGTAAGCTTCTCCAAAACCTAGTGTTTCAGTTAAAGTCGTAAGGTCGCCAGGAGTTGATACTGCAAAATCAGTAATACCACCTAAAGCTCCCCAATACCCTGCTCTTTTTGCTAGTTCACCACCAGCTCCTAAATAATCATAGGTATCGTCTGCTCTTTTAAAATTATTTAATTTTACAATTTGACTAGCTTTATTTAATTTTAAAACACCATTAGCAATCTTTGATGCAACACCTAATGGTACACCAAACTGTGTCACTACCGAAGTTACATCACCAACAATTGTATCAGTCTCTGGTGTAATTTTGTCAAAAAGATTATCGATTGCTGTTATTAAATTTGTGTCTGCTAAATAATCAATAGGTAAAGCACCTAAAGAAACTAAACCTTGAACGGCTTGACTAAGACCTTTTGCAATTCCGATTGGAACGTCTGTAAAATAATCTAAAGCACCAACTGTTTCAGGTTCGACAGGATCTTCACTTGATGCAAATAATGAATCTGAAAATAAACCTGTATCTTCGGCCATAGCTTCTCCTATGCTGTGCTTTGTGGTAATACTAAAGTAACTCCATACTTCATATTAAATTTATCTACATCACCTTGTGTTCTAATGTAAGAAAAATCTTGTAAAGCTTCATTACTTCCGGCAATTAATCTAACCACATCGTCTGTTATTTCTTTAGGTAATCTATTTCTAATTTCTTCAAAAGATAATTGAGGTGTTTGAGCAGTGGGTACCTGACCTTGACCTACTGTTTCTGATACTTGAATTGATTCTTCTATAGGAGTACCATTAGCAAGACCTATTCTACCACCATCTTTTTTACCTAAAATGTTTGCATAAGTAGCATCTAGTTGTCTTATCGAAAGCATTAATTCTGGGTAATTACTTAAGAATTGAATTTCCGCCAGATATTCATTTACTGCTTTTGGATAGTTAGGATCATCTTTACTCATCTCAGAAAGTTTTATAGAACCTTTTTTAAACTTTTTTAACTCTTCCCTCGCGTTTTGAGCACTCATTACTTTAGTTGTATCTTTTTTACCACCAACAACATTCATAGCTTGTTTTGTAATATCTATTTCAGCTTGAGCTTCTGTTTTATCTGCATCACTGTAAGCACCCGTTGTATCATTTACAATTCTCTGTAATCTTTTTAAATTTTTAATTTCTTTTTCACTAAAGCCTTCTTTACCTGCAGCAATTTTAGCCATTTGTATCTGTTTAGTTGCAGTGTACGCTAACTTAGCAATGTCTTTTTTATCTTTTTTCTTACCAACCATAATTCCTAACAAGGCTTTATTTAATACAGCGGCTTTGTCTGCAATAGTTCCTGGTGTACCAATGGCATCAGATAAGGCAATAGCGACTATACCTTTATTATCATCTTCACCTATTAATCTTTCTATCTTCTTTTTTTCAGCTTCGTAAGTGTCTTCAAAAGAAAGTGCTTTAGGTGTGTCGTCATCTTTATCTTTTTTATTTGGAACTACCTCTTCAACAATTTCATTAAAATCCACATAATTAGGAGTATCTGTCATTTTAATTCTTGCTTCTGCAAAAGAATCGTCAGTTACAGCATCCTTGCTAGGTAGTCCTGTTTCAGGATCTAAACCTCTGTCTTCATAAAATTTATCTTTACCACCTCTTGGAAAAAATCCTGGAGCTTCACCAATTTCATTAGCTGTTCTTATTTCATCTAAACCTTCTCCTACATCAATATTAGTTTCATCAAAATAGTAAGGTCTTTTACTTACTTCTTTTAATTTTTTGTAAGCTAACGGAGTCTTAGTTGATCTTTGATAAGCGTCCGCTAATAAACCTATACCTGTTCCTGCACCAGCTGCGAGAGTTAATCCACCTCCATAGACAGATTTTGGATATTTTGCTAAAAGACGTGAGAGTCCACTTGGTGTATTAGGAATTACTGTTAAAGGATAGTTTCTTGGAGTGAAAGAACTTCCTTTTAAATTAAAATTTGGTTTGTAAGTAGATGATGGTTTTGAATCCGGATAAGGTAAACCAGATGATTGAAGAATTATAGATTCAAATCCTGTTCTAGTTCCTAGATTAGATCCTGCAATTGTTCCACCACCGATGTTTCCACCACCTCTAGCTTGTGTTCTTGGTGTAAGCTGTCCTATACCAGTTGATCCGCCTCTTCTAAATGATGGTCTTTTAAAATACATTAGCCTCTGCCTCCGAAGATGCTCCCTAAACCATAAGCACTTAATCCTGCTGATAAAGCCTGTGATAAAGGTCCAACACCTTGTCCACCACCTAGTGAAGTGTTAGTAGTCGTTGTTGGTGATCCGCTTGCCTGACTAGCTATCCCTGATCCGAAAGCTGTAAGTCTGTTTAGAGGTTCATTGTACGCTAATTGATTTCTTTGTTGTGCTGCATCTAGTTGTGCTTGTTGGTAAGCCAAGTTTCCTGTTCCGGCTGCACCTAATTGTTGTACACCTGAAGCCGCTAACGATGGTTGTAATGATGCTAAGTTTCTTTGTTGTTCAAAACCTTGTTGTGCTAATTGATTCGCTTGAGTGAAACCTTGACCTAATAATTGAGCTTGTAGTAATGCTCTTTTTTGTGCAGCGTCCGTTGCATATTGAGCTTGAGCCACACCTTCTCTACCACCACCAAAAGCTCCAGCGTTAATAGCATTCGCTGCAAGTTGTGGTACACCTTGTGCAGTCTGAGTATCAAACTCTGCAAGAGTTGTGTCAATTACTTGTTGTTGATACGGTGACATAAATTGTTGATAAGCTTGTGGGCCAGAATAAGCTGACGCTTGATCTAAGAAAGGTTGGTAGCCTGCAACCCCTGTTCCTGTTCCAGCACCCGTTACGGCTCCTGTTGTAGGATCAAAAGTTAATTGACCTAGTCCTGCTTGAGTCGCTGCTTGTTGTTGCGCAGCTTGAGTTAAAACGTTTTGACCTGCAACCTGTGGTCCAAGTTCCGCTAACGTTGGTACACCGGCAGAGCCTGGAGCTCTACCTACTTGTTGTGTTAATAAATCAATATAATTTTCTTGAGCAGCTTCTATAAAAGGAGCTCGTCTCGTTGTTTGTGTATAATCTGTAGCCATTATGCTTTACCTACTTTTTCTGCTTGTTTCATTGTGTTGTATAATTTCTTAGATCCTTCTTCAACACTGCCATTCCCTATACCACGTACAGCATCAGCAGTCATTACAAATTCATTTTTAGATAACATAGCTGGTACATCATCGGCTCTTTCTTTAATACCGACTGGTACAAAACCACCTTCATCTCTGTAGTCTCTCTCAACTACACCAGCATTATTTTTTCTCATCTTGCCTGTTGGCATTTTAACATCCATAACACCACCTTCAGATTTCATTTTATATCCAAGAGATTCTAACTCTGCATCAATATAAGAAACGTCTTCATCTTTAGAAAGTAAATAATCTCTTTCTAAAATTAATTGTGCTACTCTATTAGAAGAACCTGATCCGCCTTTAAGACCTATTCTTCCGCCGTTTTTAAATTTTAATTCATAGCTATATATTTTATCAGCTAATTCTTTTCTTTCCGCAGAATTTAATTCACTTACCTTTTTACCAAATTCTTGCATTGAAAACTCATCTTGTCCTTCTAATAAAAAATCTATATCTCTTATTGCATCTGTTCCATCTTTAAGACCTATTCTTCCGCCGTCTTTTTGTCCTTTACCAAGACCCATAATAGCAATTTCTTTTAATACTTTAGCGTCATCTATATTTGATGGGCTATTTGGATTCTTTAAGATACCGTATAATTGTGGCATTGTGAACGATCTATCAGCACCACCGGCACCTCCTAATTTTCTAAATAAAAATGATTTTTCTGCAGAACTAAAAGTTATACCTCCTGCCATCATCATATTTTCTTCGTCTTCATCATCACCTGCTTCAACGTCAATAGTCATGATACCTACTTCGGACTCACCTTCTTTAGGTGAACCAAATTTTCTAGATACTCTCCCGCCTTTAGCATAAGAGTAATCATAATCAGGATCGTCTTCTATGTCATCTAAATATTCATTATAACTTTTATCTGAAGGTATTATACCTGCTTCTAAATCTTCTAAGTACATTTCATACACAGGGTCTGATCCTTTTTTAAATCCTATTCTTCCGCCGTCCGCTCTAAACTCTTGTGGAAGTCTTCTTCCTCTACCTGCATCTCCAAATACACTGGTAGTAGTATCTTTAAACATATTGGGCATAGATTCATAAACTGATTTTTTAACTTGTATTGGACCATCTTCGGTCATGATTGTAATCATTTCCTCTCCATCTTGTTCAGGCATAATCTCCTCCAGTAATTGTGTTTTTATCATTTCATTAGCACCAGACTCGAATCCTATTCTGCCACCTTGGTTATAACCTTGTCTCATTGCTTCTTTAACTGCTTCTGCAAAATCAAAACCTTCATCCATTAAAACTCTTACTACTCTAGAAAACTTACCTGCTTTAATTAATTCTGAATCTGAATCTGATGCTAGAACTATGTCTCCTGGATCAGAACCATCGTTAAATCCTATTCTGCCACCGTCTTTTTTACCACCAAAGAAATTTTGTAAGTAACCTGCATACTCTGCTTTTTTCTCGTCTCTTAAAGACTCATCGTATTCTTCTTCAGTTAAGTCTACTCCAGCATCTGCAGCTAATGCTTTAGCTTCTATATACGAAGCTGCACCGGTTACTGCTCCGATTATCGCTGCTTTGTCAGGAACTGTTTCTCCTTTAGCGTTAGTTTTTGTAAACAAAGCTTTACTTCCTCTTTTTAAAAGATCCAATGCTGCATCTGTTTTTTGTCCTGCAGATGTATTAAAACTTTTAATTACATTAAATGAATCCATCGCAGATCCTGATCCTGATGGAGAAGTTAAAATTGAGTCACTAGTTACTACAGATCCACTAGGTGACAAAGATACTTCACTCATTTGTTCTGATAAAAGATTAGTAGGTTTTGGTTTAGGCACTGTAGTATCTATACCTACACCTTGAACTTCTTGAACGGGTTTACCTAATTTAAATCCTGTTTGATTTCCTAATGGAGAACTAAATCCTCCTTTAAGTCCTTCTAGTCCACCTCTAAATGCGCCACCCTCAGCAGAAAAAGGATTGCCTTGAAAGTCTGCTCCA
>Ga0209630_10001141_pt1 | contig 29342 bp, 32 predicted proteins | sample COG_01_FD_184745 | JGI IMG/M metagenome (GOLD analysis project Ga0209630, IMG submission 184745) | Pelagic Microbial community sample from North Sea - COGITO 998_met_01 (SPAdes) (version 2) | ecosystem: Environmental > Aquatic > Marine > Neritic zone/Coastal water | place: Helgoland, sampling... | reverse complement strand
CCTCCCACCCGGCTGCGCCGGGCGGGCCCCTCCCTCTCCCGGTGGGAGAGGGTATGTCCCTCGCCGACATGGCAGAACGCGCCGCACGCCTCGCCAAGGCGGACCTCGTCACCGGCATGGTCGGCGAATTCCCCGAATTGCAGGGCCTGATGGGCGGCTATTACGCCGCCGCGCAGGGCGAGCCGCGCGAAGTCGCCGATGCGATCCGCGACCATTACAAGCCTGTCGGGCAGGGTGATGACGTGCCCACCGCCCCGGTCACGGTGGCGGTGTCGCTGGCGGACAAGCTGGATACGATCGTACACTTTTTTGCAGCCGATCTCCGTCCGTCCGGCTCTAAAGACCCGTTTGCATTGCGGCGCTCGGCGCTTTCGCTGATCCTGCAGATGAGCGTTGCTTCTGTACGCCTTCCAATAGAGCGTGTGGTTCATGAAAATCTTCTGGAGCGCAGTGAACAGGAGTCCCAGAATCTAGCTGCTTTGAAAGCTGAAGTCCGTCGTGTGATGGGTGATTCATCGCGATCAGGCAATGCATCGCCGAACGCGTCCGGAGCGCTAGTCGATATGAGTTCGAACAGCGATGATCTCAAACGATTGTCTGCTCAGGTTCAAAACGTGTCGGATCGTATGCAAGGCCTGTCGGCCGTGGTGGATCCCATAAAACCGTTTGTTGATTCGATTCTCGACTTCTTCGCCGACCGCCTCAAGGTGCAGCAACGCGAGGCCGGCGTTCGTCACGACCTGATCGACGCGGTATTCGCGCTGGGCGGCGAGGATGACCTCGTCCGTCTGCTTGCCCGTGTCCGCGCGTTGCAGGCCTTCGTCACCACCGGGGACGGCACCAACCTGCTCGCCGGCTACAAGCGTGCTGCCAACATCCTGAAGAAGGAGGGCTATTCCCCTCTCCCGGCGGGAGAGGGGGCAGGCGCGCCAGCGCCGCGGGGTGAGGGCAGGGGCGAGACGCCCGCCGAACCTCACCCGTCCGCTCCCGAGGGGAGAGGGAATTACGCACCCGAACCCGCCGAAGCCGCGCTCATCGCCGCGCTCGATGCCGCCGAACCCGCCGCCGCATCGGCGATCGCGCGCGAGGATTTCGAGGGCGCGATGGCGGCGCTTGCCTCGCTGCGCGCGCCGATCGATACCTTCTTCGACGACGTCACCGTCAACGATCCCGATCCCGACCGGCGCGCCGCGCGGCTGGCGCTGCTGGCGCGGGTGCGGGCGGCGGTGCATGCCGTGGCCGATTTCTCCAAGATCGAGGGGTAGCGCATACCCCCGCCTTCCGCCGACCAGACGTGACCGTGCTTTCTCTCCTCCCCGGGACAGGCATCCAACGTAGCTCAAGGACCAGCGATGACCCAATACGTGTACCGTTTCGGTGGCGGCGTTTCGGACGGCGGAAAGGGCGATAAGAATCTGCTCGGCGGCAAGGGATCGAACCTTGCCGAAATGGCGTCGATCGGCCTGCCGGTGCCGCCGGGCTTCACCATCAGCACCGCGATGTGCACGCGCTATTACGAGGAGGGGGAGCAATTCCCCCAGTCGCTGCGTGACGAGGTCGCCGCGGGGATCACGCATATCGAGGGGATCACCGGCAAGACGTTCGGCGATCCCGACAATCCGCTGTTGGTGTCGGTCCGCTCCGGCGCGCGCGTGTCGATGCCGGGCATGATGGATACCGTGCTCAACCTCGGCCTCAACGACGCGACGGTCGAGGGGCTGGCCACGAAGTCGGGCGACGAACGCTTCGCCTGGGACAGCTATCGCCGCTTCATCCAGATGTACGCCGACGTCGTGCTCGAACTCGACCACGGCGCGTTCGAGGAAGCGCTGGAGATCGCCAAGGAGGACAATGGCTTCACGCTCGATACCGAGCTGACCGCCGGTGATCTCAAGGCGCTGGTCGCCGAATACAAGTCGCTGGTCGAGAAGGAATGGGGCAAGCCCTTCCCGCAGGACGTGCATGACCAGCTCTGGGGTGCGGTCGGCGCGGTGTTCGGATCGTGGCAGTCGGAGCGGGCGAAGGTCTATCGCCGGCTCAACGACATTCCCGCCGACTGGGGCACCGCGGTCAACGTGCAGGCGATGGTCTTCGGCAACATGGGCGAGACGTCGGCGACCGGCGTCGCCTTCACCCGCGATCCCGCCAAGGGCGACCGCGCCTATTACGGCGAATTCCTCATCAACGCGCAGGGCGAGGACGTCGTCGCCGGCATCCGCACGCCGCAATATCTGACCAAGGTCGCCCGCGAGGAAGCCGGCGCCAAGCCCGCCTCGATGGAAGAGGCGATGCCCGAGGTCTATGCCGAGCTGGCGGCGGTGTTTGACCGGCTCGAAACGCATTATCGCGACATGCAGGACATCGAGTTCACGGTCGAACAGACCAAGCTCTGGATGCTGCAGACCCGCTCGGGCAAGCGTACCGCCAAGGCGGCGCTCAAGATCGCGGTCGACATGGCGAGCGAGGGGCTTATCACGCGTGAGGAAGCGATCCTGCGCGTCGATCCGATGGCGCTCGACCAGCTGCTCCACCCGACGCTCGACCCCGATGCGCCGCGCGACGTGATCGCCAAGGGGCTGCCGGCCTCGCCCGGCGCCGCGTCCGGCACCGTCGTGTTCGACGCCGACACTGCGGAAAAGCGCAAGGCGGCGGGCGACAAGGTCATCCTCGTCCGCGTCGAGACCAGTCCGGAGGATATTCACGGCATGCACGCGGCGCAGGGCATCCTGACCGCGCGCGGCGGCATGACCAGCCACGCCGCCGTCGTGGCGCGCGGCATGGGCCGCCCCTGCGTCTCCGGCGCCGGATCGCTGTCGATCTCGGCCAAGGACAAGGTGATGAAGGTGGCCGGGCGCGAGATCCGCGAAGGCGACACGATCACCATCGATGGCGCCAGTGGCGAGGTGATGTTCGGCGAGGTCGCGACCGTCCAGCCTGAACTGGCGGGCGATTTCGGCACGCTGATGGAATGGGCCGACGGGGTGCGCCGCCTGAAGGTGCGCGCCAATGCCGAAACGCCGCTCGACTGCCAGACCGCGCGCGATTTCGGCGCGGAGGGCGTCGGGCTGTGCCGCACCGAGCATATGTTCTTCGAGGCCGATCGCATCACCGCGGTGCGGCAGATGATCCTCGCCACCGACGAGGCGGGCCGCCGCACCGCGCTGGAGCGGCTGCTGCCGGCGCAGCGCAGCGACTTCACCGCGATCTTCGAGGTGATGGCGGGCCTGCCGGTGACGGTGCGGCTGCTCGATCCGCCGCTGCACGAATTCCTGCCGCACGAGGAGAATGAATTCGCCGAGGTCGCCGCGGCGGCCGGGATCGATATCGAGGTGCTCAAGCAGCGCGCCGCCGAGCTGCACGAATTCAACCCGATGCTCGGCCATCGCGGCTGCCGGCTGGGCGTGACCTATCCGGAGATCTACGAGACGCAGGCGCGCGCGATCTTCGAGGCGGCGCTCGACGTCGCCGAGAAATCGGGCAAGGCGCCGATCCCCGAGGTGATGATCCCGCTGGTCGCGACCAAGCGCGAGCTCGACCTGATGAAGATCGTCGTCGACAAGGCGGCGCAGGCGGTGTTCGCCGAACGCGGCAAGACGATCGAATATCTGGTCGGCACGATGATCGAACTGCCGCGCGCCGCGCTGAAGGCGGGCGAGATCGCCGAGACGGGCGAGTTCTTCTCGTTCGGCACCAACGACCTGACCCAGACGACGCTGGGCGTCAGCCGCGACGATGCGGCGCGCTTCCTGGGCGCCTATGTCGAACAGGGCATATACGCCAAGGACCCGTTCGTCAGCATCGACGTCGAGGGCGTCGGCGAACTGATCGAGATGGCGGCGGAACGTGGCCGCAAGACCCGGCCGGACATCAAGCTCGGCATCTGCGGCGAACATGGCGGCGACCCGGCCAGCATCGCCTTCTGCGAAAAGGTCGGGCTCGATTACGTCTCGGCCAGCCCCTATCGCGTGCCGATCGCACGGCTCGCGGCGGCGCAGGCGGCATTGAAGTAACCCTTCCTCCCCTCCCTTCAAGGGAGGGGCCGGGGGTGGGTGGCGTGCTCGCGATACGGCGACCCGGCACATTCGGGATCCGTATCACCAGGCCCCCACTCGCCCGCGCCCCTTCCCTGAGAGGAAGGGGAGGCGAGCGCGTGATTGACGCTACGGCGACGGCCCCGCTATCGCCGCGGCAACGACAGGAGAGTGACGGGCGATGAAGAAGCTCTATCCCGATGCCGCAGCCGCGCTCGACGGCCTGCTGCACGACGGCATGACGATCTGCGCGGGCGGGTTCGGCCTGTGCGGCATCCCCGAACGGCTGATCGATGCGATCCAGGCGTCGGGGGTCCGGGATCTGACCATCGCCAGCAACAATGCCGGGGTGGACGGCGAGGGGCTCGGCAAGCTGCTGCGCACGCGCCAGGTCAGAAAGATGATCTCCAGCTACGTCGGCGAGAACAAGGAGTTCGAGCGCCAGTATCTGTCCGGTGAGCTCAAGGTCGAATTCTGCCCGCAGGGGACGCTCGCCGAACGCTGCCGCGCCGGCGGCGCGGGCATCCCCGGCTTCTATACGAAGACCGGCGTCGGCACCTTGGTCGCCGAGGGCAAGGAGGTGAAGAGCTTCGACGGCGAGGACTATATCCTCGAACGCGGCATCCGCTCCGACATCAGCATCATCAAGGGCTGGAAGGCGGACGAGAGCGGCAATCTCATCTTCCGCAAGACCGCGCGCAACTTCAACCAGCCGATGGCGACCGCGGGCAAGATCTGCATCGCCGAGGTCGAGGAGGTGGTACCAGTCGGCAGCCTCGATCCCGACGCGATCCACCTGCCGGGCATCTATGTGAAGCGGATGATCGTCGGCGCGCCCTACGACAAGAAGATCGAATTCCGCACCGTCCGCGCGCGGGAGCAGGCCGAGGCGTGATGCGGCGGACCGTCCTGATCCTCGCCGGCGCCGCGACGCTCGCGGCGTGCGGCCCGACGCGCCGTCCGCGTGTGGCGACGCTACCGGCGCCCGGGCAGACCTATACCGCGGACGGCAAGGTCGTGCGGATCACCGGGCTGAAGGCGCTGCCGCCGCCCGGTGGCGGCGCGGCTGCGATGGCGGTCGCGGGGGCGCCGGTGCCGCCGCAATTCCAGTATCTCTATGGATCGGGCGAGGCCGCGGCGCTCAGCCGGCAGGCGTTCCGCGCGCTGGTCAACTATGCGACCTATCGCCGCGCCGCCGGGGACGGCGTGGTGCTGAAACCGGGATCGACGCTCGCCGCACCGCAATGGGAGGGCTGCGCCGGCAAGCCGCGCGCCGCGGTGTTCGATGCGGACGAAACCGTCGTGCTCAACCTCGGGGTGGAGGCGCTGGCCGCGCGCGATCCGGCCGCGCCCTTCGATGCGGCGCAATGGTCCCGCTGGGAGCGGACCGGTGCCGCGGCGGTGGCGCCCGTCCCCGGCGCGGTCGAGGCCTTCGCCGCACTGCGCGCCGCCAATATCACGGTCATCATCAACAGCAACCGCAGCGCCGCCAACGCGGCCGGCACGGTCGCGGGGCTGAAGGCCGCCGGGCTGGGCGACTTCGTGCCGGGCACCGACCTGTTCCTGCGCGATGGCGCCAGCGGCAAGGACGCGCGTCGTACCGTCATCGCGCAGCGCTATTGCGTCGTCGCGATGGGCGGCGACCAGCTCGGCGATTTCAGCGACCTGTTCAACGCATTGCCGTCCGCGGCCGACCGCCGCCGCATGGCCGACGGCGGCGCGGTCGCGGCATTGTGGGGCAACGGCTGGTTCGTGCTGCCCAACCCCGTCTATGGATCGGCGCTGAAGGGCGGGTTCGACGAGGTGTTCCCGGCCGGCAAGCGCTGGACCGACACGCAAGGAGAGAAATAGCATGGCGTGGGACCGCAACCAGATGGCCGCGCGCGCCGCGCAGGAATTGCGCGACGGCTATTACGTCAACCTAGGTATCGGCATCCCGACGCTGGTCGCGAACAACATCCCCGCGGGGATGACCGTGACGCTGCAGTCGGAGAACGGCATGCTCGGCATCGGCCCGTTCCCCTATGACGACGAGGTCGACCCCGACCTCATCAACGCCGGCAAGCAGACGATCAGCGAACTACCGCAGAGCGCCTATTTTGGCAGCGAGCAGAGCTTCGCGATGATCCGCGGCGGCCATATCGACCTGACCGTGCTGGGCGCGATGGAGGTCAGCGAGGGCGGCGACATCGCCAACTGGATGATCCCCGGTAAGATGATAAAGGGGATGGGCGGGGCGATGGACCTCGTCGCCGGGGTCAAGCAGATCATCGTCGTGATGGACCACAATGCCAAGGACGGCAGCCCGAAATTCATCCCCGCCTGTTCGCTGCCGCTGACGGGGAAGAACGTCGTCGACATGATCGTCACCGATCTCGCGGTGTTCCGCCGGCCGGATCACGGCTCGGCGTTCCGGCTGGTGGAGCTCGCACCCGGCGTGACCGCGGAGGAGGTCGCGGCGAAGACGACGGCAGCCTACGACAGCTAGGTCATCGCCGCCGCGCGCAGCAACGCTTGGGTGCGGCAAAGCAATTTTCCGCCACTCCGGCTCGACCTTCGCGCAGCTTTCGGTTAACGCGCCCGCATCATGGCTACCCGACCGCAAACATTGTACGAGAAGATCTGGGCGGCGCATGTCGTCGAACGGCGCGACGACGGCACCTGCCTCATCTATATCGACCGCCACCTCGTCCATGAGGTGACCAGTCCGCAGGCGTTCGAGGGGCTGCGCGTCGCCGGCCGCCGCGTCCGCCGGCCCGAACTGACGCTCGCCGTGCCCGATCACAATCTGCCGACAACGCCGCGCGTCGATGCCGCCGGGCGGCTGCTGCCGATCGCCGATCCGGAAAGCGCGCAGCAGCTCGACGCGCTCCGCCGCAATACCAGCGAATTCGGCATCGACTATATCGATGCGACCGCCGCGGAGCAGGGCATCGTCCATGTCGTCGGGCCGGAACTGGGTTTCACCTTGCCCGGCACGACGCTGGTGTGCGGCGACAGCCACACCTCGACGCATGGCGCGCTGGGCGCGCTGGCGTTCGGCATCGGCACCAGCGAGGTCGAGCATGTGCTCGCGACGCAGACGCTGCTGCTCAGCCAGTCGAAGACGATGGAGGTGCGCGTCGACGGCACGCTCGGCTTCGGCGTCAGTCCGAAGGACGTGATCCTCGCGATCATGGGCCGGATCGGCGCGGCGGGCGGTACCGGCCATGTCATCGAATATACCGGCGACGTGATCCGCGCCATGTCGATCGAGGGGCGGATGACCGTCGCCAACATGTCGATCGAGGGCGGTGCGCGCGCCGGCCTCGTCGCGCCGGACGATCGGACCTTCGCCTATCTGAAGGGCCGCCCGATGGCGCCGCAGGGCGAGGCGTGGGACCGGGCCGTGGCATGGTGGCGCAGCCTCGCGACCGATCCGGCCGCGACCTACGACAAGGTCGTGCGGCTCGATGCGACCGACATCGCCCCGGCGCTGACCTGGGGCACCAGCCCCGAGGACGTGGTGCCGATCACCGGTGTGGTGCCGGCGCCGGACAGCTTCGCCGATCCCTCGAAGCGCGCCGCGGCGCAGCGCAGCCTCGATTACATGGGCCTGACGCCGGGCACGGCGATGCAGGACGTGTCGGTCCAGCACGTCTTCATCGGCAGCTGCACCAACAGCCGGATCGAGGATCTGCGCGCCGCCGCCGCGGTCGCGGACGGGCGGCACGTCGCCGACGGCGTGCGCGCGATGGTGGTGCCGGGATCGGGTCTGGTGAAGCGGCAGGCCGAGGCCGAGGGGCTCGACCGCGTGTTCCTGTCCGCCGGCTTCGAATGGCGCGAGCCGGGCTGTTCGATGTGCCTGGCGATGAACCCCGACAAGGTGCCTGCGGGGGAGCGGTGCGCGTCCACGTCGAACCGGAACTTCGTGGGTCGACAAGGGCCTGGTGCACGCACACACCTGTTGTCGCCGGCGATGGCCGCCGCCGCGGCGGTGACCGGGCGCCTCGCCGACGTGCGCGATCTGATGGGAGCAAAGCTGTGAAGAAGGTCCTTGTCCTGCTGGTGGCCGGCGCGATGATGAGCGGCGTCGCCGCCTATGTCGCGGGCGCGCGCGTGCTCGCGCATCCGGTGAAGACGCAGCGCTGATGCAGCCGGTCACGACCGTCAGCGGCGTCGCCTATCCGTGGGGCGCCAAGAATATCGACACCGACATCATCATCCCGGCGCACTGGCTGAAGACGATCACGCGCACCGGCCTGTCGCGCGGGGCGTTCGAAACGGTACGCGCGCAGCCCGGCAACGTCTTCGACGACCCGCGCTATGCCGGCGCACCGATCCTGATCGCGGGCGACAATTTCGGCTGCGGGTCGAGCCGCGAACATGCCGCCTGGGCGCTCGCCGACATGGGCGTGCGCGCGGTGATCGCGCCGAGCTTTTCCGATATCTTCTCGGGCAATGCGTTCAAGAACGGCATCGTCCCCGTCGTGCTGCCGCAGGCGGCGGTGGACCGGCTCGTCGAGGTGGCGAGGGACCAGCCGGTCACCGTCGACCTCGAAACGATGACGGTGACCACCCCGTATCAGGACCGCTTCGCCTTCGAACTCGACGCCTTCCGCCGCCAATGCCTGATGCAGGGGCTGGACGAGATCGGCCTGACGATGGCAAAGGATACCGCGATTTCGAATTTCGAAGGCGCGGTGGATCAACACCGCCCCTGGATCGCGAGCAGGAGCGGATATGCGGGCATTGCTGTCAACGGCGTCGGGCGGACCTGAAACCCTGCAACTGACCGAGCTGCCCGATCCGCAGCCTGCCGCGGGGCAGGTGCTGATCGCGGTCAGGGCATGCGCGATCAACTATCCCGACGTCCTCATCATCGAGGACAAATACCAGTTCAAGCCGACGCGGCCGTTCGCGCCGGGCGGCGAGATCTCCGGCGTGATCGAGGCGGTGGGCGAGGGCGTCACCGACTGGCAAATCGGCGACCGGGTGATGGGCGTGATCGGCCATGGCGGCCTCGCGACGAAGATCGCGACCGAATCGCAGCGCCTGTACCGCCTGCCCGAAGAGCGCAGCTTCGCCGAGGGCGCGGCGCTGATCCTGACCTACGGCACCACGATCCACGCCCTGCTCGATCGGGGCCGGCTGCAGGCGGGGCAGTCGCTGCTCGTGCTGGGGGCCGCGGGTGGCGTCGGGCTGGCGGCGATCGAACTCGGCAAGGCCTATGGCGCGCGCGTCGTCGCCGCGGTGTCGTCCGACGAGAAAGCGGCGGCGGCCAAAGCGGCGGGTGCGGACGAGACGCTGATCTACGGTCGCGCGCCGTTCGACAAGGACCAGTCCAAGGCGCTGGCCGAACAGTTCAAGGCGGCGGGCGGTCGCGGCGGGTTCGACGTCATCTACGATCCGGTCGGCGGCGATTATGCCGAGCCGGCATTACGGTCGATCGCATGGGAGGGGCGCTATCTGGTCGTCGGCTTCCCCGCCGGCATTCCGAAGCTGCCGCTCAACCTGACGTTGCTGAAAAGCTGCGACGTCTGCGGCGTCTTCTGGGGGGCGTTCGCGGCGCGCGATCCGCAGGCCAATGCCGCGCATGTCGAGGAGCTGTTCAGCCTCTGGAAGCAGGGGCGGATCGCCCCCCGCGTCACCGAAACCTTCGCCTTCGAGCGCGGCGGCGACGCGATCGCACGGATGGCGGCGCGCGCCGCCATCGGCAAACTGGTGGTCGAGGTCGGCTGACCGGTCAGCGCACCGCGAAGACGAGCGCGGCGATCATCGCCCACAGCAGCAGCGAGATCGCCGTGCCGATCACGACCCCGGCGAGCGGCGGCGCACGACCGTCGGCATGTCGGGCGTCATAGCCGATGGTGGCATGGGGCTTCAGCATCGTCCTTCTCCTCGGGCGTCGTTGATGACGTCGTATTTCACCATCTCACGTCCCGGCCGAAAGTTCCACAGGGTTCGATGTCGACATACCCGTTTCAGGAAAACGTCCCGGAACGGCGCATACGTTGCACGGGTGCGGGGCGGCACCTATGTGACGGGGGAGCATAACCCCGGGGGTGAGTGGGCCATGACCAGTTTTGACGATCGCGGACAGGCCGAGGAAAACCACATGGCGCACGAGGAGGAGATGGCGTTTCGCGTCACCGCGCGCCGCAACCGCCTGCTCGGTCAATGGGCCGCGCAGCAGATGGGGCTGACGCCCGAGGAAACCGACGCTTATGCCAAGGCGGTCGTCCAGGCGGATTTCGAGGAAGCGGGCGACGAGGACGTGATGCGCAAGCTGTTCAGCGACCTCACCGCCGCCGGCGTCGACATCGACGATGCGGTCGTCCGCCGCGCGCTCGCCGAAAAGGCGATCGAGGCGCGCCGCCAGCTGATGCAGTCGGAGTAAGGCGGATGCCGATGGCTGCCGACGATATCGCCGCCTTGATCCGCGCCGCGATCCCCGATGCCGAGGTGGAGATCACCGATCTGGCCGGCGATGGCGATCATTATGCCGCACGCGTCGTGTCGGCGAGTTTCGCGGGGCTGCCGCTCCGCAAGCAACACCAGGCTGTCTATGCGGCGCTAGGGCATCGCATGGGCGGCGAATTGCATGCGCTGCAACTGAAGACCGCAGCCGCTTGAGGATGATGACCATGACCGACGATACCCACGCCCGCATCGATGCCGTCGTGAAGAGCAACCCGGTGGTGCTGTTCATGAAGGGCAGCCCGCTGTTCCCGCAATGCGGCTTCTCCAGCCGCGCCGTCGCGATCCTCGATCATCTGAACGTCGATTACGAGAGCGTCGACGTGCTGCAGGATCAGGGTATCCGTCAGGGCATCAAGGCCTATTCGGACTGGCCGACGATCCCGCAGCTCTATGCCAACGGCGAATTCGTCGGCGGATCGGACATCATGATGGAGATGTACGAGAGCGGCGAGCTGGCGACCCTGCTGAAGGGCGAAGCCGCGGCCGGCTGAGCGGTTCGCGACAATGCTGGTCGACCGGGGCGCGCCGCATGCGGGGCGCCCGTTGCTCGTCTGCGACCTGACGCAAAGCTATTCGCCGACCGGCGGTGGCGGGATCAGCACCTATCTGCGCGAAAAGCGCGACCACGTGCTGTCGCATACGCCGCATCACCTGTTGCAGATCGTGCCGGGCCCCGAAGATCGGGTGACGATGAACGGCCGCCATATCTTTGCGGAGGTGGCGGCGGATCCGGTGCGCGGCAGCCCCCATTATCGCTTCATCCTGCGCGTCGCCGCGGTGCGCCGGCTGCTTGCCGACTATCGCCCCGACGTGATCGAATCGCTCTGTCCCTGGGTGCTGCCTTGGACCGCGATCCAACACCGCCGCGCGTTTCCCGCCACCGCGCTGGTCGCGGGCTATCGTACCGACTTTCCCAACGCGCATGTCGACCGGGTCGCGCGTTCGCTGTTCGGGCCGGCGGGCAAGCTCTTCTACTGGCTCAGCCTCGGCTATACCGAGATCACCTATCGCGAGTTCGACCACGTCTATACGCTGGGCGAGGCCGCGCGCGAGACGCTGCGCCGCCGCGGCATCACGCGGACCGGGGTGCTGCCGCTCGGCGTCGATACCGCGCTCTTCCATCCCGCGCAGCGCGATCCCGACTATCGCCGCCGCCTCGGCCTGCCGGGCGCGGGGCCGTTGCTCGTCTATGCGGGCCGGATCGACAATGAGAAGCGTGCCGACCGGCTGGTCGCGATGATGCGACGGCTGCCCCCCGAGCTCGGCGCGGCGCTGGTGATGATCGGCGACGGCAAGCTGCGCGCACAGCTGCAGCGCGACGCGGCCGACCTGCCCATCGCCTTCACCGGCTTCGAACCCGATCGTGCGGCGCTCGCGCGGGCGCTGGCGTCGGCGGACCTGTACGTCTCGGCGATGGCCGACGAGACGTTCGGCATCTCGATCATCGAGGCGCAGGCGGCGGGGCTGCCGGTGGTCGGCGTCGCCAGCGGCGCGATGCCGGCGCGGGTGCCGGCTGGATTGGGGCTGCTCGGTCCGGTCGACGATACCGCGGCGATGGCGGCGAACGTCGAGCGATTGTGGCGGGGCGATCTCGCCGGGACCAGCGCCGCGGCACGCGCGCACGTCGAGCGGCATTTCAGCTGGACGCGCACCTTCGACCATCTGTTCGGAACGATCTATCCCGAAGCGCTGGCGCATGCCGCGTTGCGGGGCGCGTCTGGATCATCGGTGCGGATGGCCGCCGCCGGCTGACGGCCGGGTGCGGGTGGGCTGCGCGAGACTCGGAAGATAGCGGCAGGCCCACCCTGCTGAAGCGTCGAAACGCTCGGCTGCTGCACACGATGCAGGCCGTGTGCCAGTTCGGCCGACCCCCGGATTTGCGCCGTCACGGTGGTTAACGCGCCGCGCTGCACTCTCCCGCCTGTAAAGCCGTCCGACAGTTGTACCGCTACGCCGCGTTGGCTCTTGACTACAGGCGTAATCACAGCGATTACATCCGTAGTTACAAAGGAGCCGACCATGGCAGAACGAATCAGCGATGCCGAACATGCGGTGATGGAGGTGCTGTGGGACGAGGCGCCGCTGACCGCGCAGGACGTCGCCGAGCGCGTCGATCCCGCCAAGGGGTGGAGCGCCAATACGGTCAAGACGCTGCTCGGGCGGCTGCTCGCCAAGGCGGCGATCGCGCATCAGGAGGATGGCCGTCGCTACCTCTACCACCCGCTCGTCGCGCGCGGCGACTATGTGTCGGGCGAATCGAAGCGACTGATCGACCGTCTGTTCGGCGGCAAGCTCACGCCGCTGGTCGCGCACCTTGCCGAACGTGACGAGCTCACCGCGCAGGACATCGCCGAGATCGAGGCCCTGCTGAAGGACCTCAAGCAATGACCGGGTGGCTGATCGAGGCGCTGATCGCCTCCACCCTGCTGATGCTGCTGGTCCTGCTGGCGCGTCGCCCGGTCCGCAACGCCTTCGGGCCGCAGGTCGCCTATGCGTTATGGGCGCTGCCGGTGCTGCGACTGGCGCTGCCGCCGCTGCCCGATGCGTGGCGGCAGGCGGCGGTGACGCCGATCTCCGGCGTCGGCGAGACGATCACCGTCTTCGTCGTCGATGGCGGCGGCAGCGCTGCGGCCGCGGTGGCCGCCCCGTCCGTACCCTCGATCGCGCTGGTCGTCGGCGGCCTGTGGGCGGTGGGCGCGCTCGCCTTCCTGTTCTGGCATCTGACCAGCCATACCCGCTTCTGCCGCCGCCTGCTCGGCTCCGCCGCGGCGATCGAGCGGGTGAGGGGGGTGCATGTCATCGCCAGCCATGTCGCGACCGGGCCGCTCGCCTTCGGGGTGCTGCGCCGCTACGTCGCCTTTCCGCTCGATTTTGCCGACCGCTACGATGCCGACGAACGCGAACTCGCGCTCGAACATGAGATCGGCCACCACCAGCGCGGCGACCTGATCGCCAACTGGATCGCGCTCGCGGTGCTGGCGATCCACTGGTTCAACCCCGTCGCCTGGCGCGCCTTCCGCGCCTTCCGGGCTGACCAGGAACTGGCGAACGACGCCCGCGTGCTCGCCGGCCGCTCGACCATCGACCGCCACGCCTATGCCTGCGCCATCGTCAAGGCGGCGCACGGCGGCGCGGTGTCCGCCGCCTGCCACCTCCACACCATCGACGATCTGAAAGGGAGAATCCGCATGCTGTCCACCTCGCCGCGCTCGCGCCGCCGCCTCGCCACCGGAGGCGCGCTCGTCTCCACGCTCGTCCTCGCCGGCCTCGGCCTGACCGCATCCGGCACCAGCGCCGCCGCCGCGCTGACCGGCAAGGTCGGCAACACGCTGGGCGTCGATCTCCAGACCGCGCCGCCGGCGCCGCCTGCCCCCGCCGCGCCGCCGGCCCCGGGCGCCGTGGACGCGCCCCGCGCGCCCGAGGCGCCGCAGCCGCCCGCCGTCGCGAAACCGGCCAAGCGCATCGTCGTCAATCGCGTCGGCAAGGACGGCAAGGTCAGCACCTATACCTCCGCGTCCGACGGCACGTTCGACGACCATGCGATCCAGCAGATGGTCGACCGGTCGCTGAAGATGGCGCCCGAGGTCACCGAGCGGAACTGCACCAACGGCCGGGACGGCGGCCCGAAGGAGATCGTGGTCCATGCGGTCAAGGGCGAGAAGCGGACGATGGTGATCTGCACCAACCGGATCGAGGGGATGGTGGCCGCGAACAAATTCGCCGCCGTCGACGCCGAGAAGATCCGCCGCGACGCGATGACGACCGCGCTCGCCAGCGTGCAGGCGACGCGTGCCAGCATCGCCGCCAACCGCGACATGGCGGACGCCGACCGCAAGGAGGCGCTCGCCGAGATGGACGAGGCGCTCGCCGAACTGCGCACCGAAATGGCCTCGCCCGACAAGGACTGATCCGATGCGCGCGACCTCTCCCGCATGCCGGCGGGGGAGGTCGCCTCTTGCGCTGCAGCGCACACCGCGCCACATCGGACGCAATGGCTGAGCATCCGACCGGCATCCCGATCCAGCTCGAGCCGCTCGTTACGCGAGTGCTCGCGACCAATCCCTCGCCCTACACCAACGGCGGCACGCAGACGCACATCGTCGGCGCGGGCGATCTTGCGGTGATCGATCCGGGGCCGGACGACCCCGCGCATATCGACGCGCTGCTCCGCGTCATCGCCGGCCGGCCGGTGCGCGCGATCGTCATCACCCATCATCACCGCGATCACAGCCCGGGCAGCCGGCCGCTCGCCGCCGCCACCGGTGCGCCGATCGTCGGGGCCGCGCCTGTGCATGTCGCCAGCGACACCCCGCGGCTCGATGCGGCGTTCGACATGGAATATGCGCCCGACCGCGTGCTGGCGGAGGGCGAGGACGTCGCCGGCGACGGCTGGACGCTGACGGCGCTGCCGACGCCGGGCCACACCTCGAACCATCTTGCCTTCGCTTTGCCGGAAACGCGCGCGCTGTTCTCCGGCGACCATGTCATGGGCTGGGCGACCAGCGTCGTCTCGCCGCCCGACGGCGACATGGGCCAGTATATGGCGAGCCTCGACAAGCTGCTCGGCCGCGACGATCGCATCTATTATCCCGGCCATGGCGAGGCGGTGGAGAATCCGCAGCGGCTGGTGCGCGGCATGCTCGGCCACCGCAAGCAGCGCGAGGGGCAGATCCTGCGCCTGCTGCGCGCGGCGCCGCTCGCGCTTGATGCGATCACCGCGCGGATGTACGTCGGGCTCGACCCGCGGCTGATCCCGGCGGCGGAGCGGTCGGTGCTGGCGCATCTCTACGACCTGCGCGGCCGGGAACTGGTGAACGGGGAGGACGGGATATGGCGGATCGCGGCGTGAACGAGCCTGTTCCGGTCGCGCGATCCTCGACCGGATCGTTCCTCGGCAAGGCGGTGGGAGTGATAATCCTGCTCGGCCTCGCCGTCATGATCGGCCTGTGGGGCGTGCAGCGCTACGTCGAGCGGCGGTTGTCGCCCGATCCGACCACCGTCGCCAGCGCCAGCCTTCAGGGGCTGCGCGAACAGAACCGCCTGTCCGCCTTCGCCGCGCGCTTCGTCGCGGTCAGCACCTCGCGCCAGTCGCAGCTCGGCCTGTCGACGGAAAAGACGCTCATCATGCCCGGGCTGGTCCGCTACGAGGTCGATCTCGGCAAGCTGACCCAGCGCGACGTCGCGTGGGACGCGGACACGCGGACATTATCGGTGCGGCTGCCGGGGATCGAACTCGACGGGCCGCAGGTCGATCTGACCGCAATCCGCGAATATGGCACGGGCGGCATCCTGTCGCACGTCACCGATGCCGACACCCGGCTCGACGCCGCCAATCGCCGCGCCGGTCAGGCCGAACTCGTGCGGCAGGCGCGCGACGGCGCCCCGATGAAACTGGCCAAGGACGCCACCCGCCGTGCGGTCGAGAGCAGCTTCGCGATGCCGCTGCGCGCCGCCGGGATCGACGCCACGGTCAAGGTCAGCTTCGCCGACGATCCCGTCGCATCGACCGAACGCTGGGACGCCAGCCGCTCGCTCGAAGAGGTGCTCGGCAACGCGCGTTGAGCGGCGCGCCACAATCGCCTAACGGGGGCGTATGGAACTGACCCTGAGCTTCGCCGGACTCGATCTGCGCGCCGAAATCGAGCGCCTCCGCAAGGAGCGCAACGCGGTGATCCTGGCCCATTATTACCAGAAGCCGGAATTGCAGGATCTCGCCGATTTCGTCGGCGACAGCCTCGATCTCAGCCGCAAGGCGCAGGCGACCGACGCCGACGTCATCGCCTTCTGCGGCGTGCGCTTCATGGCGGAGACGGCCAAGATCCTCAGCCCGGACAAGATCGTCGTGCTGCCCGACATGGACGCCGGCTGTTCGCTCGAGGACAGCTGCCCGCCCGACCAGTTCGCCGCCTTCCGCGCCGCGCATCCCGATCACATCGCGCTTACCTACATCAACTGCTCGACCGAGGTGAAAGCGCTCTCTGACGTCATCGTCACCTCCTCCTCCGCCGAGACGATCCTTGCGCAGCTGCCGCGCGACCAGAAGATCATCTTCGGCCCCGACCGCAATCTCGGCGGCTATCTCCAGCGTAAGACCGGGCGCGAGCTGCTGCTGTGGCCGGGCGTGTGCATCGTCCACGAGGCGTTCAGCGAAACCGAATTGCTCAAGCTCAAGGCGCAACATCCCGGCGCGCCGGTCGCCGCGCATCCCGAATGTCCGGCGGTGATCCTCGACCATGCCGATTACGTCGGCTCGACGCGCGGCATCCTCGAATTCGCCAATGCCATGCCGGGCGACACGCTGATCGTCGCGACCGAGCCGCACATCATCCACCAGATGGAAAAGGCGATGCCAACCAAGCGCTTCATCGGTGCGCCCGGCGCGGACGGCAATTGCAACTGCAACATCTGCCCGTACATGGCGCTCAACACGATGGAAAAGCTCTACGTCGCACTGCGCGACCTGACGCCGCGGATCGAGATCGAGGAGGGGCTGCGGCTCAAGGCCAAAAAGAGCCTCGATGCGATGCTGACGATGGCGTCGGCGACGGTCGGGCAGGGCGATCTCGGTCCGGTTCGTGCCGTGCCGGTCACCGGCGACTGAGCCGGATCAGTGGTTCGCCGCCGCGTCGTTTTCGGCAAGCAGGTTGCGTGCCTCGTCGATGTGGATGGCGATCATCGTCAGGTCCAGCCGGTCCGCCGTTTCCAGCGCCAAGGTCAACAGGCGATGCAGTTCGGCGGTCGCCGCTTGTTCATCCATCATCGTCAATCCTACCGGGCCGGATGCCGAACCGATGACCCTGCGCATCGTCATCTCTAACCCTCTTTTGGTATACGAATAATGGTCTTTTCGCTACCCGGTTTCGATGTGGATGCGTTCGTCGCGGCAACGCTGGCGGAGGACATGGGCGAGGGTGGTGACATCACCTCGGCCGCGGTGATCCCCGCCGATGCGCGTTTCGCCGGCCTGATGGACACGCGGGAGGATATCGTCGTCGCAGGCATAGGCGTGGCGGAGGCGTTCTTCCGCAGCCTCGATGCCGGCGTCGTGCTGGAGAGGCTGGTCGAGGACGGCGATCGCGTCGCGGCGGGGACTGCCTTGCTGCGCCTGCACGGCAATGCCCGCGCGATGCTGACGGCGGAACGGTCCGCGCTCAACACCGTCCAGCATCTGTCGGGCATCGCGACGCTGACGCGTACCTATGTCGATGCGATGGCGGGGACCGGGGGCATCCTGCTCGACACGCGCAAGACGATCCCCGGGCTGCGGCGGCTGGAGAAATATGCCACCGCGACCGGCGGCGCGCAGAACCACCGGATGGGCCTGTGGGACGCGGCGATGATAAAGGACAATCACGTCGCGGTCGCGGGCGGTGTCGCCGCCGCGGTTTCGCGCGCGGTCGCGGCGGGGATCGCGCGGATCATCGTCGAGGTCGACCGGCTCGACCAGATCGAACCCGCGCTCGGCGCCGGGGCGACGCACTTGCTGCTCGACAATATGGCGCCGGCGATGCTGCGCGAGGCGGTCGCACTGGTCGGCGGTCGCGTGCCGACCGAGGCCTCCGGCGGCGTCCGCCTCGACACGATCCGCGCCATCGCCGCCAGCGGCGTCACCTATGTCTCGGTCGGGCGACTGACCCAATCGGCGCCGGCCGCCGATATCGGGCTCGATTTTGCTCTCGCAGTGCAGTAGCCTAGCTTTGGTATTGGCAGGGGGGCGTAATGGAGCGGCCGGTTTCGATCGTAAAGTTCGAGCGTTGCTATCTTGGCGCGCTTTTTGTCGGTTTGATTAATCTACTGATTAGCTGGAATAAAATTCAAGCTATGCCTGCTGTTCGCCAGGCAGCTGCGTTGATTGGTGAGTGGTATCTGCCGGTAACTACCGTGCTTGGTTTTGTATTTCCGGTGGTTATCTGGTATTTTGTCGCGCGACGGAGCAGTCTGGTAGCAAAATGGATAGTGACTATCGTTTTCTGTATATCTGTTTTGGGGTTGCTATTTAATTTGTTGATGAAGACATTCGTTTCCCCGCCTTCTGCAGTACTTAGCATATTTGCGGCGGTACTGAATGGAATCGCGATAGTGATGCTGTTCCGGCCGGATGCCAAGATCTGGTTCGGCGAGGGGCTGGACGAGGACGATCTCGAGACGCCGCTGCCATGATCGCACGGCTCGCCACCGCGGCGGTCGCGCTTGCGGTGCCGGCGGTCGCGCAGGCGCAGGCCTATCGCTGTGCGACACCGGCGACCATCGATCGCCCGCGGCCGGACCTGCCGAGCGCCGGCCAGCCGCAACGGCAATTGCCAATCGGCAGCTATACGCTCGCGATCAGCTGGGCGCCGCAATATTGCCGCGAGCACGGCCGCGACGCCGCGGCGCGGTTCCAGTGCGGCGGTGGCAATCGCTTCGGCTTCACGCTGCACGGCCTGTGGCCCGATGGCGTCGGCAAGCAGTGGCCGCAATATTGCAAGGCGACGCCGTTGCTGTCGCGCAGCGTCATCCGTCGCAACATCTGCGCGACGCCGTCGGCACAGCTGTTGCAGCATGAATGGGCCAAGCATGGCACCTGCATGGCTGGCTATCGGCCCGACAGCTATTTCGCGCGCTCGACCGGGCTGTATGCCAGGCTGCGCTACCCCGACATGTACGCCCTGTCGCGCGACCCGCTGACCGCGGGCGGGTTGGCGCAGGCCGTCGCGAAGGCCAATCCGGGTCTCGATGCGGACATGATGCGCGTCACTGCGGACCGGCAGGGCTGGCTGGACGAAATCTGGATCTGTCTCGACACCGCGTTCCGCTATCGGCGCTGCCCGGCGCATCAGGGCGGCGTGGCACCCGCCGCCGCGATCAAAATCTGGCGCGGCGCGCGATAGCGCCCGCGCCGGCCGGTATCAGCCGACGATCGTCGCGGTCGCCGGATGATTCCGGTCGAGATGCTTGCGGATGATCCGCAGGTTGCGGGTGTTCGACCGGAAGAAGAAGTCCGGCACTGCGCCGACGAACGGCACGAGGCCCAGCGCCCAGTCGATCCCGACATTGCCGAACATCCGCGCCATCTGCAGCCGGGACATGCCGAGGTTGCGCGCCTCCCACACCAGCCATGATCCGATCAGCGCGGCCAGCGTGGTGCCGACGAACGGCACCAGCCCCAGCAGCACGTCCATGCCGACCTTGCGATTGGTACCGGGGATGACGAACAGCCCCTCCATCACCCGCTCCATCGCCTCCAGCCGGATGCGGGTCGAGGCGGCGTCGCGGCCGATCGGCAGGCTGTCCAGCAGCGGGCGGGCGTGGATCGGTTGCGGGCGCGTGGTCATGCGCTCTATCTGGTGTCGTCGCGCAACCGGTTCAACGGGTGCCACGCCCGCGTGTTGGGCCGCCACTGCCGCAGCCGCATCGCGACCAGCGACCAGCGCAGCGGGCGGGCGATCGGGATGAAGGCGGTGTCGATCGCCAGCGCCGCATCCGCCACCGCGATCAGTCGCGACCGTTCGGCAAGCGTCGGCGCATCGCGCGCGGCGATCAGTGCGGTCCGCGCCTCGTCGCCGCACATCGCGCAGGCATTGGCGAGGTACCAGCGCGCGCTGTCATAGGGCGCGACCTGATCGATCAGGCGCAGGTCGGCATCCTCGGCCATGCCCACGCGCTGCGGCGTGATCCCGGCGGCCAGCAGCGAGGCGGCGACCTGCGCATACAGGATCGTCGCACCCGGTCCGGCGGGCAGCGCTATCCGCAGCGTTACCGGCATGCCATAGGCCGCGACGCGCGCGCGCGCCTGTTCGCGGCGCTGGTCGGGGGTGAGCAGCGACCAGCCGGGCAGCGCCGGGGGCACGGTCGAATCGAGCGTGTCGGGCAGGATGCGCTCGGCCGGTTCCCAGCCTTGCATCACCGCGCCGGTCACTGCGACGCGATCGATCGCTCCGCTGATCGCGGCGCGATTCTGCGCCTCGGCGAGGAAGCCGTCGCGATGGACGATGGCGAAGCCGAACAGACCCGCCGCCGGGTCGGTGCGCACGTTCGCCGGGGCGATGGCGGCGAAGGTGACCAGCGGCCAGTCGGCGAAGCTGCCGCCGGCGACGTAATCCGAATCGCGTGCGGCGAAGCGGACGATGGCGCGGGCGGCGCGCTCGCCGATCAGCCGAACGTCCTGTTCGGGCCGCGTCTGGCGCTGGTCCTCGGGATCGGCGCGGCCGGGATCGAAGGCGGGGCGCAGCAGCAGGCTGCGCTTGCCCTCTTGCACCACCCGCATCGGCCCGGCGCCGCCGGAGGTCCCGTCACGCCACAGCGCCAGTTCCGGCTGCGCGAACAACTTCAACAGATCGGGCCGCGCCCGCCGCAACCGCACCTCGATGACCTGCGGGGTCATCGTCACGATTTCGTCGACGGCAGTGAGGAAAGGGGCGAGCGGGTTGCGCGATCCGCTCGCAATTTGGCGGCGCAATTGCGCGACGACCTGCTCGGCCTCGACGCGGCTGCCATCGCTCCACCGCGCATCGCGCAGGCGGAAGATGTAGCTCATGCCCTGATCGATCACGATCCATCGCTCGGCGAGGCCGGGTTCGATCTGCCCGTTGGCATCGAAGCGGACCAGCCCCTCGGCGGCGGCGTCGAGCAACAGCCGCCCCGCCGTATCCGGCCGGCCGCGCACCGGGTCGGAAAGCCGCGGCGCGCCACCGATCGCGCTGACGATCACCGGCCCCGAATCGGGCCGCCGGTCGCACCCGGCGAGCAGCGCCGGGACCAACCCGGCGAGCAGAAGGATGGTGCGGACGGCGGGACTCGAACCCGCACTCCGATGGAAGCCGATTTTAAGTCGGCAGCGTCTACCGATTTCGCCACGTCCGCGCACCCGCGCACGACAAGCCCAGCCGGGCCGGGGCGTCAAGCCGCTATGGCGGATATCCGCCTCAGACGTTCAGGCGCGCGCGCATTTCCTTGCCCGGCTTGAAATACGGAACGCGCTTGGCCTCGACATCGACGGTTTCGCCGGTGCGGGGATTGCGCCCGACGCGCGCTTCGCGCGAGCGGGTCGAGAAGGCCCCGAAGCCGCGCAATTCGACCCGGCCATTGGCAGCCAGCCGACGCGAAATTTCGTCGAAGAACGTCGCGACGATCGCCTCGACGTCATGGGCCGCGAGGCCCGGATTCAGATCGCACAATTTTTGAACGAGTTCAGAACGGATCATCACAAGCTCCCCCCGGCTCTATGCAACCAGAGCTTGATAGAGATCAATCGGCCCCACGTACAGGGCCGATCCGTAACCGGTCCAAAAAAAGAAACGGGGCCGGAACGTTTTTGTCCCGGCCCCGCAGGTCTTTACTTCTTTTCGGCGTCCGAACGGGCCTTGAGAGCCTCGCCCAGGATGTTGCCGAGGGTCGCGCCCGAGTCGGACGAACCGTACTGGGCCACGGCCTGCTTCTCTTCGGAGATCTGCATCGCCTTGATCGAGAAGGTCGGCTTCTTCGACCGGTCGAAGCCGGTCACCATCGCGTCGAACTTCTGGCCGACCTGGAAACGCTCCGGACGCTGCTCGTCGCGGTCGCGACCCAGATCCGTGCGCTTGATGAAGCCGGTCGCGCCATCGTCGCCCTGCTGGACTTCGAGGCCCGCATCGCGGACTTCGAGGACGGTGACGGTGACGATCGCGTTCTTGTTCAGGCGATCGCCCGATGCCGCGATGCCGCCGGCCGACGGGCCGCCGCGCTCGAGCTGCTTCATGCCGAGGCTGATGCGCTCCTTCTCGGCGTCGATGTCGAGCACCACGGCCTGGACCGTCTCGCCCTTGCGATGCAGGTTGAGGGCATCCTCACCCGACACGCCCCAGGCGATGTCCGACATGTGGACCATGCCGTCGACGTCGTTGTCCAGACCGATGAACAGGCCGAACTCGGTCGCGTTCTTGACTTCGCCCTCGACGGTCGAACCGATCGGATGGGCGGCGGCGAACGCTTCCCACGGATTGTTCTGCGCCTGCTTGAGGCCGAGGCTGATGCGACGCTTGTCCTCGTCGACCTCGAGCACCACCACATCGACTTCCTGCGACGTGCTGACGATCTTGCCCGGATGGACGTTCTTCTTGGTCCAGGACATCTCGCTGACGTGGACGAGGCCCTCGATGCCCGCTTCCAGCTCGACGAACGCACCATATTCGGTGATGTTCGTGACGCGGCCCGACAGCTTCGCGCCGACCGGATACTTGGCCGATGCGCCATCCCACGGGTCGGACTCGAGCTGCTTCATGCCGAGGCTGATGCGCTGCGTGTCCTTGTTGATGCGGATGATCTGCACCTTCACGGTATCGCCGATCGCGATCATCTCGGACGGATGATTGACGCGCTTGTACGACAGGTCGGTGACGTGCAGCAGGCCGTCGATGCCGCCGAGGTCGACGAACGCACCGTAATCGGTGATGTTCTTGACGACGCCGTCGATGATCTGGCCCTCGGCGAGGCTCTGGATCAGGCCCGAACGCTGCTCGGCGCGCGTCTCTTCCAGCACCGCGCGACGCGACACGACGATGTTGCCGCGCTTGCGGTCCATCTTCAGGATCTGGAACGGCTGCGGGATGTCCATCAGCGGCGTGACGTCGCGGACGGGGCGGATATCGACCTGGCTGCCCGGCAGGAACGCGACGGCGCCCGACAGGTCGACGGTGAAGCCGCCCTTGACGCGACCGAAGATGACGCCCTCGACGCGGGCGGTCTTGCTGAATTCGAGCTCCAGCTTGTCCCAGGCGGCTTCGCGACGGGCGCGATCGCGGCTGAGCATCGCTTCGCCATGCATGTTCTCGACGCGGTCGACATAGACCTCGACTTCGTCGCCGACGTTCAGCTCGGCCTTCTGGCCCGGTGCGGCGAACTCGCGCAGCGGCACGCGGCCTTCGGACTTCAGGCCGACGTCGATGACGGCCATGTCGTTCTCGATCGCGGTGACGGTGCCGTGGACGACACGGCCCTCGAAGCTGTCGGCACCGCCGAACATGTCATCGAGCATCGCGGCGAAATCGTCGCGGGTAGGAGTGGGCTGGGTAGCCATAGGGTTAGAGTGTCCTCAGGTTTACTGTTTCCGGCCAAGCGGTTGGTTCCGCTGGTCTTGGCTGAAAACGCCGCGGCGACCCCATGCCGATCGCGGCATCCATTGGGCTGGGACAGGCGGAGGAAAAGCGATGCGCATCATGCGAAAAGGGCGCGAACGGTCGAACCGATCGCGCCTACCTCCGCGAGCACCTGCTCGCCGGACGGTGGCCGCTTAGGGGAAAACGGGTGTTTTGGCAAGGTGGGCGGGGTGGCGCGGCGTGGAGGAGTAGGAGAGGTCGCTTTCGCCCACTTGCGGACATTCGAGGCATCAATCAGAACCCATGCATGAGCTACGACTTGATGGTGTTCGATCCTGCTATTGCTCCCCGCAACAGAGGCGACTTTCTACGTTGGTATGATGCACAGACGAGGTGGGGCGAGGGTCATTCCTATGACGACCCGCAAGTAACTACGCCCTCGCTTGCAAGCTGGTTTGCGGACGTGTCGAAAGTCTTTCCGCCGATGAACGGCCCCCATGCGTCGAACGATTATGACGATCCGAACGTGACCGATTACTCGATTGGTCGATCTGTAATTTACGCGGCGTTCGCTTGGTCAGTGGCCGCGTTAGCCTTCGAAGAGGTTGACCGCCTTGCAACCAAACACAGCGTGGGCTTCTTCGATGTTAGCAGTGACGAAGGTGAAATCCGCTTCCCCTGAACATCCGATAATCGCCCTCATCCGCCGTCGGCACCATCCGCGACGTTCACCCGCCGCGCCTCGATCAGGGTCACCGCCTTCTGGACGCTCGCCTCGATCGACAGGAAGCTCGTGTCGAGCAGCGCCGCATCGTCCGCCATCACCAGCGGCGCGGTGGAACGGCCGCTGTCGCGGGCGTCGCGGGCGCGGATGTCGGCGAGGACCTTGTCGAAGCTGACCTGCGAGCCGTGCCCCTGCAACTCCTTGTGGCGGCGTTGCGCGCGGATCTGGGGGGTGGCCTTGACGAACAGTTTGGCGTCCGCGTCGGGCGCGATGACCGTGCCGATGTCGCGACCGTCTAGCACCGCGCCGCCGGGCTGGCGGGCGAAGCGCTTCTGGCGTTGGAGCAGCGCCGCGCGGACGAGGGGGTGGGCGGACACGATCGAGGCAAGCTGGCCGATCTCGTCGCTGCGCAATTCCGGATCGGCGAGGAGCGCGTCGTCGAAGCCGCAGGCGGCGACCGCATCGGCTTCCTTCGCGGGATCGAGGTCGAGCCGGCGGACCGTCAGCGCGACTGCGCGGTACAGCAGGCCGGTGTCGAGATGGGGCAGGCCATAGTGGCGCGCGAGTGCTCTGGCGATCGTGCCCTTGCCCGATGCGGCGGGCCCGTCGACGGCGATAATCATGCGGCCGTTCCCTGCGTCAATGCATCAAGCGACTGATAGAACACGGGATAGCTGGTCGCCACCGGGCCTATGTCATCGATCGTGACCGGCTTTGCGGCGTGCAGTCCGGCGACGGTCAGGCTCATCGCGATGCGATGGTCGAGTTTCGAGGCGATGCGAGCGCCGCCCGGGATGGCATCGCCACCGGTGCCGGTGATCGCGAGCCCGTCCTCGAATTCCTCGCAGGGCACGCCGCAGGCCTCGAGCGCATCCCTCATCGCCGCGATCCGGTCCGATTCCTTGACGCGCAACTCGTGCGCGCCGCGGGCGACGGTGCGTCCCGTCGTAAAGGCGGCGGCGACGAACAGCACCGGATATTCGTCGATCATGCTCGGCGCGAGGTCTGGCGGCACGTCGATCGCCGTCAGGGCTGCGTGGCGGACGCGCAGGTCGGCGACGGGCTCGCCACCCACTTCGCGCGCGTCGAGCTCGGTGATGTCGGCGCCCATCAGGCGCAGCGCGGCGATCAGGCCGGTGCGGGTGACGTTGAGGCCGACGTTGCGCACGACGATATCGGAGCCCGGCACGATCGATGCGGCCACCAGCCAGAAGGCGGCGGACGAGGGATCGCCGGGGACGGTGATCGTCTGCGGCGTCAGCTCGGCCTCGCCGGTGATCGATATGATGCGGCCGTGATTGGTGTGCTCGATGCCGATCGTCGCGCCGAAGCCGCGCAGCATGCGCTCGCTGTGATCGCGCGTTGCGACCGGCTCGATCACGCGGGTGATGCCGGGCGTATTGAGGCCGGCGAGCAGCACCGCCGACTTCACCTGCGCCGAGGCGACGGGCAGCGTGTAGCTGATCGGCACCGCCGGGCAGAGGCCGCGGACCATCAGCGGCAGCCTGCCGCCGGGGCTGGCGGTGATGTCCGCGCCCATCTGCGCGAGCGGATCGATGACGCGGCCCATCGGGCGGCCCGAGAGCGAGGCGTCGCCGGTGAAGGTCGCGGTGATCGGGTGGCTGGCGACGAGACCCATCAGCAGCCGGGTCGAGGTGCCGCTGTTCCCCATCTCCAGCGCGGTCTTGGGCTGCAGCAGCCCGCCGACGCCCACACCGTCGACCCGCCACATGCCCTCGCCGATCCGCTCGATATCCGCGCCCATCGCCCGAAGCGCCGCCGCGGTAGCGAGCACGTCCTCGCCTTCCAGCAGGCCGGTGATATGGCTGGTGCCGACCGCGAGCGCGGCAAACATCAGCGAGCGGTGGCTGATCGACTTGTCGCCGGGGACCTGGATCGTGCCGGTGAGCGGGCCGCGCGGGGCCATGCTCAGTTCCTGGGGAAGAGGGTGCGCCATGGGTCGGGGGCTTTGACAGCCACCTTGCGCTATGGCAAGGCGCCGCCCACCTCTCGGGCTAAGGGCGACTTTAGCCTGCGACACCCAATTCCGAAAGGCACGACACGGCATGATTAAGCCGGAATGGGGCACGAAGCGTACGTGCCCGAAATGCGCCACGCGCTTCTACGACCTCGAGAAGGACGATCCCGTCACCTGCATCAATTGCGGATCGACGTGGAATCCCGAACCCATCCTGAAGTCCAAGCAGCCGCTGCCGTTCGAGCAGGCCAAGCCGGACACCAAGGAAGCCGACCGCGACCTCGAGGGTGAGGACGAGGATCTGGAAGCGCTGGGCGAAGAGGAAGAGCCCTCGGCCGACGACGAGGTCGATCTCGGCGGCGACGACGACCTCGGCGTGGAAGCGCCGACCGAAGACGACGACCATTGATCTGACGGCGATATGAAAAAAGGCATGGCAGGCGGATTTCCCCGCTTGCCATGCCCGGGCGCCCCCGCTAGTGGGTCGCCTCCCGGAACGAATGGGGCCGTAGCTCAGCTGGGAGAGCGCTGCAATGGCATTGCAGAGGTCAGGGGTTCGATCCCCCTCGGCTCCACCATTCGTTCTAAGCTGCTGAAACTGCAGCAAAGCCCTGAGAAACATAGGTATTTTACAGGCGTCTAGTACAAAGGTACGAGGACGATAGCCTATGTGTTCCTACCTCCATAGAGCGCCCAATGGCGTCTATTATTTCCGCATGGGGATACCTGCGAACCTGCGCCCCTTCATGGCTGGCAAGCGGGAGATTAAGCGGTCGCTAGGTCTAAAGGACCGGGACGCTGCCAAGGCCGTGATACCCGACATGACGAAAGCGGCTCATGCCCTGTTGAGGCAAGCTGAGCGGGATCGTGACACGGCTGCGAAGTCCGTTGCCAAGCCATTGCCACCCAAGTCCGCCGCTGCATTGGAGCGGGAGCGGAGCCGGTGGGAAGCTGAGCAACAGCACTCAGACAATCTGGCCGATGCCCTGTTCGCCTCTGACATGGAGATTGAGCGGTTAAGCCCGATCATGGATGCCGTTGCGGCTGGGATCGAGCCGGATGCTCCCGTGTCCGATATCGTCAGAGCCGGGAAGCTGGCCGTCGAGCATGAGCGGGAAACGGCTGGGGCATTGGTCGCCAGCTTACATGCCCGCTATGGACAATCTGCCCACGCATCGGAAGGTCAAATCCAAGCCGTTGAGTGCGAGCCTGCTACCGCCTCCGGCCTGTATCTCGACAAGGACATCCTAGATCGCTGGGCCTCAGAGCGCGGTGTCGTCCCCAAGGGCAAGGATACGCATCGGGCCGTAGCCGAATGGTTCTATGCCCGCACTGAGCGCAAGCCCGTCGAGCGGATTACCCGGCAGGACGTGCTGGCCTTCAAGGACAAGCTCCTTGCTGAGGGGCAGACTGTCTCCAATACCAACATGAAGCTATCCCGGCTGCGGACCCTGCTAGGCTGGGCTTACCAGAATGACCTAGCGCCAGCGAATGTAGCTGAGGGGATCAGCGTCAAGGTTGCCGACAGTGGCAAGGGCAAGCGGCTTCCCTTCGCCTTGGATGAGCTACAGGCCATCTTCGCCAGCCCGGTCTATGCTAATGGCGAACGGCCTAAGCAGGGCAAGGGAGAGGCGGCTTACTGGCTCCCGCTGCTCGGTCTGTTTACCGGAGCGCGGTTAGAGGAAATAGGCCAGCTTCGCGTCTCGGACGTGCAGCGCCGGGAGTATCCCGATCAGGATGGCAAGATGCTAGCCGGATGGTTCCTACATATCACTGAGAGTACGGACGAGCGAGGACAGGCTAACCGGATCAAGAATGCTGCTAGCGAACGACTAGTGCCGTTGCATCCTGAGCTAGAACGGCTGGGCTTCATCACCTATGTTGAGAAATTGAAGGATCAACAGGGCAGGGTATTCCCGGACCTTGTTCCTAATATCTATGGCCGTCTTACAGCTAAGTGGGGTGAATGGTTTGGCCCCTACATGCGGAAAGTATGCGGCATTACGGACAAGCGGAAAGTATTCCATTCATTCCGTCATACCTTCAAGGATTATACCCGTAGAGCTAAGGTGCCAGAGGGCATACAGCGGCAGCTAATGGGCCATGCTGGCAAAGATGTGGCCGATGATTATGGCAGCGGATATGACCTTCATAGCTTGGCTGAGGCAATGGCATCTTACCGGGTGCCGGGACTTGCCATTCCCGATCCAGTCCGCTAAGGGGGCCTTGCAGGGAACGGGCCGATTAGAGAGCGGCTACGCCAGCCCTCGACTTAGTAGATCATGCGATCAGCTACCAAAGCGACGGCTACGGCTAGAGCGGCGATGACTAGAGAGTGATTGAACGGCTTAACGGATGCGATCCGGCAGCGGCGATAGGGGTTCCTGTTGCCGCCTTTCCCGTTGATCGAATAGACCCGGACATACAGATACCCGAAATCGCCCCAGAGCCGCCCGTGTGGAGCGATTTGGAAACGGTCGGGTATCTGTAGGCCGGGATAGCCTAGAAGCTCTGTGTGAGTCTCCTAGGGCGATTCTCAGGCATCCGGCCCGAGCGGCACGCCAGCCTCACGGCGGGCAGCTTCCCCGGTCGGGGTCACTCGGTATCCGGTGCCGGTTGCTGAATAGGCAATGTCACCTACCGGGGTGCCATGCGAACGGCGCGCAGCGTCTCCGGTCTGAGCTACCCGAATGCCGGTCGGACTACGGCTGGCCTGATAGGGATCATAGCCGGTCATGCTTTGCCCCACCTGAGGCCCACTTGCGGGGGCCTGTGCGACGAGGCGAAAGCCGGTCGCGGTCTGCACCCACTGAGGGCCACTTGCCGCCTGAGCGGTCGCTGAGGGAGCCTGCGCGGCAGGGCTTGGAAGGCCATTGAACCCGAACGAGCTATTGGCCGTCTGACCCGGTGCCAGCGTAGTGGCGTCGGGAACATCGGGAGTTTCGGCGAAGGCTTCGGACGTGCTGCCTAGGGTTCAGACTCATTCAGAGCCAGAACGCCAAAGCGGTTGCCAGCGCGACGCCTGACAGGAAGTTGGCCGCGAGCTTGTCGTATCGGGTGGCGACGCGGCGGAAATCCTTAAGGCGGCAGAAGGC
>Ga0209630_10001139_pt1 | contig 29372 bp, 39 predicted proteins | sample COG_01_FD_184745 | JGI IMG/M metagenome (GOLD analysis project Ga0209630, IMG submission 184745) | Pelagic Microbial community sample from North Sea - COGITO 998_met_01 (SPAdes) (version 2) | ecosystem: Environmental > Aquatic > Marine > Neritic zone/Coastal water | place: Helgoland, sampling... | reverse complement strand
TGTTGCGCCTTCTTTTCAAGAAGATACATCAGGAATTGCAGCAGTTGTTGATGATACAACACCAGAACTTGGTGGTGATTTAGCATCTAATGGACACGATATTAATTTCGCTGATAATGACGAAGCAAAATTTGGCGATGGAACAGATTTACGAATTTATCATGATAGCGTAAGCAATCATTCTTTTATAAAAGAAAGTGGTGGTGGAAGTTTAATAATGAACACAAATAATTTAGTTGTTCAAAACGCTGCTGGAACTGCAAATATAATAAACGCTCCTGAAGGAGCAGCTGGTGTAGATTTATATTATAATGGAAATATAAAACTTTCTACAAATAATACAGGTATTCAAACAACAGGAAGTGTTAATGTAAATGGAGCGTACACGCTTCCAACTTCAGATGGAACAGCTAATCAAGTTTTAACAACCGACGGCGGTGGAAATGTTACTTTTCAAACTGCGGCTTCATCAGGAATCGCTGCCGTTGTAGACGATACAACACCTCAACTTGGTGGAAACTTAGATTTAAATTCAAACAGCATTACTGGAACTGGAAACTTAGACATAGCAAATGGTACTATTAAACTAGATGGTCCTTTTCCAACAGGAGTTGCCAATACTTGTTTTGGTAATCAAGCAGGTCAATCAATGACAAGCACAGCTCAATTAAATACTTTTATAGGTTATAATGCGGGTGATGCTGTTACTACTGGTGATAATAATACAGCTGTTGCTGTTGATGCTTTATCTGCTGAGACAAATGGTAGTAATAATACTTGTCTTGGTAGAGGTGCGGGTTCACTACAAAATGGTGGTTTTAATAATACATTTATTGGTGCTGCGGCAGGTCTAGCAGGTAGAACTAATAACAATGTAATATGCATTGGTAATCAAGCAGATCCTTCTAGCGGTTCTTCAACAAATGAAATTACTTTAGGTAATGCAAACATTACTTCATTAAGAATACCTGGATTACAATCAGGCGCAACTAGCGGTGATGTATTAACATTTAATGGTACAGATATTACTCTTGCTGCAGGTGGCGGCGGTGGTGGTGGTACATCATGGCAATCTGTCATAACTACAAACACTACAGCAGCTGCAGGACAAGGATTTTTTGTAAACACATCTGGTGGAGCAGTAACTTTAACTTTACCTGCATCTCCAACTCAAGGTGATGAAGTTTCATTTGTTGACTATGCAGGAACTGCAGCTACAGACAATATTACAATCGGCAGAAACGGAGAAAACATTCAAGGGTCCGCTTCTGATTTAATAATCAACACAAACAGAGCTTCAAATACATTAGTATATTCAGACGCTACTCAAGGTTGGCTACTAACCAATATATAATTAAGGAGATAAAATAAATGACAACTTATAGCTCAATGCAAAACTTGAAAAGTCCTAGCCCTTCAAGAAATTTAATATGGAACCCAGATCAAAGTAGTGAAAGTGAATGGGCTGACAGCTCTTGGGATACTTCTTCGTCTTCAGATAAAAGAATATTTAAAACTCTTGCTTGGAATTTGTCATCTAACAATATGACAAATGGTCAGATTAATCACCTTAATTTTCAAGGGGACAGCGGTATACCTAATTATCCAAAGGTTAATCCAGTTGAAATAAATAATAACCCCAACAACAATACTGTGAATTTTCGTACTGATAGTCACTTAGCATATCACACTGGATTTACCTTTGAAGATGCTGCTATGCAGGACCCTGATTTTGGTACTTCTTTAGGTTCACCAATGACATTTTCATTTTGGGTAAAATCCACTGTCGCTGGAACTTATGTAGTCGAACTATCAAGTAATACTTATTACACCTCAGGTTTTCCACCGAGCGAGTTTAGATATGCTTGTTCAAAACAATATACAATAAATTCTGCAGACACTTGGGAGAAAAAGACATTAACTTTCCCTGCATATTCTTCATCCAATATGGGTGATCAAGCATATGGTTTTATGTTCTTTGTACTTACTTTTTGGTTAGCAGGTGGAACAAATTACACTTCTGGTACATTAAATTCTTCTTACACAGATATATCTGCAGACAATACTGGAAGAGCAGTTGGTCTAAATTCAAATTTTGCCACAGCTGGAAACGGTAAATGGCACTTGGCTATGCCACAATTAGAATGTTCACCAGTAGCAACTCAATTTACTATTACATCCTCTAAATCTTTTAATGCAATTAAAAAGTCAGTTATTAGAACCGGTAACAGGATGCCATGGCCAGGTGGCGTAATGGGTGATTTCAGTAGTGCTTCACAGTCTTATATAGTTCAACCATTCGGTTCACTAGGAACTGGAAATCCTAATTTAGGATTTTTGCAGACTAAAAAGAATTTCTTCTTTGATAAAAACTTGAATCTTAGGAATAATACTAATTACAATTTAGGAAATAACAGACTTTATAAAAATGAGAGTGGAGATAGTTCTTCTAGTGCTACTACTGTACAAATGCTGACTAATGACACATTTAGATTAACAAGTCAATTACCAGGAGTTAATAGAGGTGCAATGTTAGCTGTTTATGACCAAAATATGATGTGTAGTGCATACTTTTTTGATTTAACTGAATAGGAGAAAATAAAATGATAAATATAGAAAATGCAGATAATGATAATATAGATTCATCAACTTTCGTTGTAGTTTTTGCAACAGAAGATAACCAAACATTAACAATTAGTAGAGATGGTACTGATATTCATACAGCTACTCTTAACTTAAATGAAAGAGTAAATATTATAAAACTTGCACAAGATACAATAACTATAGATAATGCTTTAATTAAGGGTACGAATAATTCAGGTGAATTTGTAACTTATAGACGAGTTGAAGACGATTTAATCAGAGCATACCAAATTAGCTAGTGCCTAGAAAAGGTATAACAACATGAGTTTTTTTAAAAAAATCGAAAAAAAATTACGTGGCGTAAAAGACAAAATTGTTGATGATATAATACCTAACGAATTAAAAAGCGGTGCAAAAGCAAAAGAATCAATTCGTAAATTAATTCCTAATGAATTAGCAGACATTGCAGTCAAAGCCGCTCCATTTGTTGCACCTTTTAATCCAGGTCTTGCAGCTGCAATGCGTGGTATTGGTAGATTTGATCAAAGAGGAAGTATTAGCGATGCGTTAAAACAAGGTGCCATGATGTATGGCGGTGGTAAACTAGTGGGTATGATTCCAGGGACGGGGAATTATTTTGGTCAAGGTTTAGAAGGTGCTAAAGCTTTAGGTAGTGATACTCTAAGTGGAATCACAAGTTTATTTCAAGGCGGTGGTAAAAACGCTGCTACAGACATTTTAGGGAAAAGCAATGGACCATTGTATGATCTTTCAGGAATGGGAACAGGTGGTGGAGAAATTACCGGTGGTGGAGGAATTAAAAGTTTAGGTAGTAAAATACTAGATTACGGAAAAGAATATGCTTTTGGTGATGACAAAAAATTTCAAATGGGAGACATCGGAAGATTTTTAGGTGATCCTGGTAAGACAATACCTTTAACAATGATTGCTTCTTATATTAAAGAAAAGTTTTTCCCTGATGAAGATCAAGATAGTTACGATGCTAAGTTTGCAGAGGCTATGAGAAAAAGAGGAGAAAATGTTGAAGGTTATTTAAGACAGTATGGACCGTTTGATCCTAGAAGAGACCCTACAAAAAATCCTTATACACAACAAGAAAGAGATCAGTATGCTAAAGATAAAACTATAGAATACAGAAACTTTGCAGCAGACGGTGGACTAATGAGTGTTCCAAGAGAGAATTATTTTTTAGGTAGTAAAGCGGTTACGTATACAGTTAATCCAAACCCCGATTTTGAAAAAGCATCAGCAGTAACTCCTGATGATATTTTAAATGTATTTAAAGCAAAATTTGATAGCGGTGATTTCTTTAAAAGTAGAAATCCTTTTAAGAGAAAATCAGTTGTAAACACTTTTGAACCTCAAAACTACACTGGTAATGCTCCAGATCCGGAAGATGTAATTAAAATTTTTGAAAGTAAAATGGGTAACTCAAGTAATCCATTTCTTAAAGCATTGAAAAAATTTAGTCCTGATGGTGGTAGTAGAAAAATATCTGACAAAAAAGGGTTAGGTAAATTAATGGTTTCACTTTTAAGAGATGCAAACTTTGATAGAGAAGAAGTAGCTATGGGTGGTAGAATGAATTATGCTAGCGGATCAGAAGGAATTATGATGGCTTCAAACCCAGACCCTATGGATGAAAGAGATCAAGTTTTAGAAATGATGGCAATGCAAACATTTGGTAAACCTTTAAGAGATTTATCTGATGATCAAATTATAGAATTAGAAGAAATGTTTGATGATTTTATAAGTAGTGGTCAACCATTACCATCAGACCCTACAAAACCAATTAATCCTTTTGCACCTAAACCTACGGGTCCAGCTTTACCTGATAAACAAATGGCTTCTATGGATGATGATTACGTACAAGAATTTATGAGACTTGTAGATGAGTTTATGATGGATGGTTTCAGTCAACAAGAAGCAATTGAAGCAGCGAGAGACGAAATTGAAAGACAACGTACTAAATTCCTGGCAACAGGCGGTAGAGTAAATTACGCTTTTGGTACAGACACTCCTGAAGAAAACGCGATGCAAGCAGCGGGAATCGAGGGGCTAGATATAAATATAAACCCTAAAGGTATTACAGAATTAGATATGAGAGAAACAGGTGGATTTATTCCTCCTGTAGGTGTAAAAGAAAAAGAAGATGACATCCCTGCGATGTTATCAAATAACGAATTTGTTTTTACTGCAGACGCTGTCAAAGGAATGGGTGACGGGGATGTGGATAAAGGAGCTGAACGTATGTATAGTATGATGAAAAAATTAGAAAACGGAGGAAGAGTATAATGGCTATTCAAACAGGGGCATCTCCCGATTTAGAAGCATCACAAAAAAGGTATTTATCCGGTCTTAATTCATTAACTAATGTTCCAACGGATACATCTAAATTTGCTCCAGAAGTTCAGAGACAATCAGATTTTTCTATGGCAGCTCAGCAAGAGCTGGCAAGACAAGCAGGTTTAGGTGCAATAACTTTTGATGCTCAAGGTGGTGTAAAAAGTGTTGGCGCTGGTACAGGTGTTATGGGCTTTGAGCCTTACCTAAATCAAGCTGCTCAATATTCAGGACCAGATGCTTATCAACAATTTATGTCTCCTTATCAACAAGACGTAATTGATACAACACTTACAGAATATGATGTACAATCTCAAAGAGGAATGCAAGGTATTGCTGATAGAGCAGTATCTTCAGGAGCTTTTGGTGGTGGTAGAGAAGGTGTTGAAAGAGCAAATTATCAAACAGATTCAAATAGAAACAGAGCTGCATTACAAGCACAATTACTTGGTCAAGGTTTTGGTCAAGCACAAGCGGCAGCTGGTCAAGCATTTGGCCAACAATCACAACTTGCAACATTACAACCTGCATTAGCTGGTCAAACAGTTGCTGGTTTACAGGCGGCAGGTTCAAGTGATCTTGCGTATAGACAAGCCGGTGAAGATGCAAGAAGACAAGCTGCAAGACTAGCAGCATATGAGCCATATGAAAGAACAAGTTATTTAGCTTCTGGATTAGGTTCACTAGGTGGAATGACTACGCCACTATCACCTGCAATGACAGGAATGTCATCACCTCAAATGAGTCCTTTACAAACTGCTTTATCTCTAGGAACGACTCTTGGAGGAATTTACGGGTCGATAAAATAATGCAAAATATTTTTAAAAGACCTATGTTTAGAAAAGGTGGTTTAAGTACAACCAACAGAGTAGGTTATAGTGAAGCTGGATCAGCTATTGCTGATGCAAAAGAATTAATGAAAATTGAAAACATGAGAGATCCTTTCTTACCTTTTGATATGAGCGAAGAAACAGAAACTGTTGAAGAAAAATTTCAACCAAGAAATAGAGAAGAATTAATGCGAGCTGCAATGCAAGGCACTGGCATAATGGATCAATTTATTAAACCTAAAAAAGATAGAAGATTAGCAAACCTTGCTTTAAGATTTGGTTCAGGTTTAGCAGACCCTAATTTAAGAGGAAGTTTTTTACAAAAAGTAGCACAGGCGGGAGCTGGTGCAGTACCAGGTTTAATTGATGAAACAGAAGCGATGGATAATTCAGCTGCTGGCATAGAAGCTTTAAAAATGAAAAGATTTATGGACATATATGATAGAGAAGAATTAAGAGACTACGAGAGAAGTTTAGATGAAGATGGTATCGATCAACAAGAAACAGCGTATATACAAAACTATAAATGGGTTACAGAATCTTTATATCCAGGGCGAGCCTTTGCTGAATTAGCAGAGGAAGAAAGACAAAACGTTAAGGATATGGTTGAGGGAACTGCAACAAATGATTCTGAAAGAAGAGAAAAATTTTTAAGTGATATATATAAAATTACAGAAGGGGCACCTGATATAAGAAATTATGAAGATGATCTTCAAGGATATGATTCAGCTGTTGCAAGGTATGACAATAAACGTCGTAAAAAAGCTAGATCAAAACAAATACACGATGGTTTATTCGCTTCTGGTAAAATAAAAAGTCTTGATATTTCAACTGTTGCTATTTTTGATAATCCAAATGTACCAGTTGAAGAAAATGTTTTATATGAAATAGCTATGGATATGAAAGCACCTGAAGGTGCTAGATATTTTTATAGAGACAGAGATGATGCAACAAACGTTCAACAAACTATTTATTTAGACTCTGGATTTAACCCTATAATATAAGGAGAATAGATGGCTTTAAGTCTTGAAGAAATCCTTAAAAAACAATCCGGAGAACCTATTGAATTAGAAGATACCATTGATATTAATAGTGGTGGTACTTTTACTCTTGATGAAATAATAAATAATAAACCTGCAACTCCCTCACAACCTGAAAAAAAATCTAATCAAACAGATGAGTCTTTGGACCCTGAAGCTGAAGACAATAGTAATATATCAGGGTTAACTGCTGCAACAGCTGGAATTATATCAGGTGCTATAAAAGTACCAGAAGGAGTTATATCATTAGCTGCTGATTTAATAGATTTAGGCTTAGATACAAACTCAGCTGCAAAGGTTGAACAATTTTTTGATACATTAAATCCTTTTGAAGAATTAGCACAGGAAAGAGCTATAGGTAGACTTACAGAAGCTTTAATTCAAATCGGGGTTCCAGGTGCTGTAGGTGCAAAAGTTGCAACTAAGCTAGCTACTAAAGCTTTAAATGCTAAAAAAACAGGGAACTATCTTAATCTAGGTAGTAAGAATGTTAGAAATGGACTTAAGGCAACAGAAAATTTAAATAAACTAACCGGAAGGCAAAAGTTTGGAGCAGTTGTTGTAGGCGGCTTGGCTGGAGAAACTTTTGTAGCTGACGTTGAAAAACTAGGAACTATAGGTGATGCGTTTGAGGCTGGTCCAACTCAACTAGATAGAAAAATTAGAGAAACTGAAAGAGATGATGCATCAAGAAGATTATTAAATAGGCTTAAATTTGGTTCTGAATCTTTATTAGTTACTCCAATTGTTTACGGATTAGGAAAAGGAGCATCAAAACTTCTTCAGAAAAAAGGTAAAGACCTTGCATATAGTGATGATGCTATTGAAAGAAAATTAGATAAGTTCGGTGGTATTTTTAGGTTTAGAGGAAACAAACCAGTTCAACAAGCTTTAGCAAAAGAACAAGAGTCAGCTAGTAAAATGGTGGACACTAGTTTTGCAATGGAACAAGTAAATAGAATAGATAAAGAAGTAAATAAAATTTTTCCTGAAACTAGGAAGATATTATTTGCAGCGAATACTGCACAAAGAAAACAGTTATACAAAGAGATGAATGATTTACTGTTTGAAGGTGATTTAGTTAAAGGATTGGATGAAGCTAAAACATTAGATTTTGTTGATATGTTAACTAAAAATGGTGCAACACCAGAAGGAGTTGAGGTAATTTTAAATGGAATAAAAAATAGTAGAAGTTATTTTGTTGATCTTTTAAAAATTGCTTCTGACAGTCCATCAGTTGGAGACCTTCCCAGAAATATGCAAGGAGAATTTTCTAGTTTATTGGGTAGTAGAGTTAAAGATAGTATAGCAAACACTTTTGAAATATTTGAAAATGCAGATGCAGGTTTATTACAAAAATATAAACCTACTAAAGATACTGTTGATAGAGTTGCTAATATTTTTATGAGATACGCTGCAAAAAATAATCAACCAATTACAAGATTACAGGCAGAATCTTACGTTGATGATATTGTAAGTCAAGCTCGTGAAATGAATCCTAAAAAAGACTCACTACCTACGTTTGAATATGTAAATTTAACTAAAGGAGCTGATACTCCTTATAATCTTAAAACATTTAGACAAACGTTAGAGAAAAACTTACCAGATGGTACAAAAGATTTTCGTGTCATAGGTAAAGGAAGTAAAGCGTTTAGACAATTATTCGGTGAAGTAGAAGACGCACGTCACTCTATATTTGCATCCGTTGCTAGATTATCATCTGTTGCTAGACGGGGGGAGCTTTTTCAAGATATGCTTGATGCAGATACAATGATTAAAAGTAGGGTTACAGCGCAAACTCCTGAAGGCGCTAGAGGTTTTTTTCACGCTAGTCCATTAGCTGCTAAACAAGCTTTTGGGTCAAAGACTCCAATAGTAAAAATGCCAGAAGAAATGAGTAAATACTTTCCAGATGAAAATATTTATACTTCAAAAGATATTGCAGAAGGTTTTGAAAGTGTAGCCGGACTTCAAGATTGGATGAGAGGTGAAGCAAAAGGTCAAGGTGCTTTAGGAAAAACAGCTGCTGCTTTATATAGATATGGATTACTTACTCCAAAAGCTGGTGCACAGTTTGCTAAAACTGTTTTATCTATACCAACTCACATAAGAAATTTTTTAAGCTCAGGTGCTTTTGCACTTGCTAATGGTACATTAATGACAAGTCCTAAACTTATTGCTCAGGCTATGAATGAAGCTAGAAAAACAGTTCAAGTAGGTATGAGACAACCTGAAGCTATGGCCAAGTACAGAGAGTATTTAGACTTAGGAATTGTAAACACAAACGTAAGACTTGGTGATATTCGTAATCTATTTAAAGATGTAAGATTTGGTGATGGTAACATTGCTACAGATAGTGTTTTAAAACCTTTATTAAATAATTTAGGTAAAGGGATAAGTAGAGGTGTTAAAAAAACTGGTAAAGCTTTTCAAGATGCCTATGTTGCTGAAGATGATTTTTGGAAAATATTTAATTTTGAAGTAGAACTTGCTAGATTAAGAAACGCATATGCAAAAAAAGGTTTACCTATTCCTCAGAATTTAAAACAAGAAGTAGCAGAGATAGTAAAAAATACAGTTCCAAACTATGCAAGAGTAGGTCAGTTTGTAAGAGGTATGCGTATGTCCCCTTTTGGTAATTTTATGTCATGGCCTTCTGAAATATTTAGAACTGGTTTTGGTATTTTTAGACAAGGTTTAAAAGAAATTAAAGACCCAGTTACAAGAGCAATAGGTATGAAAAGATTAACCGGAGCAACTTTTGCTACTGCTGTATTACCTTATAGTATTGTTGAAGGATCTAAATCTATCTTCGGAGTAACTAATGAAGAATCAGATGCGATTAATTATTTTGTTGCCCCTTGGTCTAGAGATTCACAAAAAATATTATTTAAAAATCCAACAAATGGAGATTTTTATTATATCGATTGGTCTAAAAATAATGTTTATGATACGCTTACAAGACCATTTCAAACAGTTTTATTTAATATTCAACAAGGTATTGAAGACGAAGAAGTATTAACTAAAGGTTTTTTAAAAGGAATATTAAATGCAACTGCACAAACTGCTTCACCTTTTATATCAGAATCTATTTATACAGAAGCGTTTCAAGATATATATTCTAGAAATGGAAGAACGAGAGACGGGAAACAGCTTTACGGAGACAGAACTCCAGAAATGGAAAAATATTTAATTATAACTGAACACCTTGCTAAGACACTTTTACCATCCACACAACCGTTTCAAAGAACTGCAAAAGCAATCACAGGAGAACCTGGAAAAGGAGCTGCAACTTATGAAATAGGTCCAGAGGTTGCAGGTATATTTGGTATGAGACCAATTAAAATTGACCCTGAAAGAAGTTTAGACTTCTACCTTGGAAGATTTCAAAAAGAACAATCAGAAGATAGAAAAAACTTTACATCAGGAAGATTTGGAGTTTTGAGTGGTGAAAGAAAAACACCTAAAGAAGTAGTTGAAAGATTCTTTATTGCGAACAAGACTTTATTTGAAACACAAAGAAATATGAAACAAGTATTAAATGCGGCTGAGACGTTAGGTTTAAAAGACAAAGACTTAAAAGATGTATTTGATAGAAGAAATATTTCTAAAAAAACTTTAAAAAGATTACTAAGAGGAAAGTTTAATGCCTTTGAAATTACAGATGGTATTGAAGAAAGATTTGAACGTAATGCAGAAAAAGGTGGGATAGAAAATCCGTTAATACCGGTCGAGTCTTTAATAAAACAAATGGTCAGAGACTTTGAAAATCAAAGTTTAGATAGTCCTTTACAATTAAATATAGAAAACTATTTACCTAGATTGATTGAAGGTCAAGGACAGCAATCGTCAATGACACCATTACCACCTACACCAATGCCGAATCCAGGTTCTTTTCAAACGCCGGTTCAACAAAATCCAATGATGGCTTCAGGTTTAACACCTGTAGAAGAATCATATTTATCACCAACAGAAAAACAAATAAGACTACGATCAAGAGGAATTAACAATGCCTAGAAAATCAGCATTAGAAAAAATTGAATCACATGAAAAGCTTTGTAGAATAATGCAAAAACAAACTTTTGAACAAATGAAAGAAATGCAAGAAAGAATTAAAAGATTAGAGTATTGGATTGTTGGAGGCATGGGAGCCGTGCTTATAATTTTACTTTCAGAATTTATATAATTAAATCCAAGATTTAATTTCTTCACCCATAATTTGACTAGCAATGTTTTGTTTTTTACGCAACGCTAAAACTATTCTATCATCAACTGTATCTTCAGAAATGATATCAATATAAGTCATTGGTTTAGTTTGACCAATACGATCTATACGAGCTTCTGATTGAGTTCTTTTTTCTAAATCATAACCATTAGAAAAATAAACCATTGTACTTGCAGCAGTCAATGTGATACCATAACCGCCAGTTTGTGTTGTACCTATAAAAAATCTACACTTGTCATCTTCTTGAAACTTCTTTATATTATCTTGTCTTTTTTCTTGAGGTGTTAATCCATAATAATCAACATAACTATCTTCACCATATTCTTTTGATATAGCATTTATAATTTTATTAATATCTCTTTGGTATTGAGCCCAAATAACAACCTTACCTTCAACCTGTTGTACAATATCTAATAGTTCATCAACTCTTTTACATGGCAAATCTTTTGTTGACCCATCATCAGCCACAAAGTGGCCACAAGTTATTTGATGGAGACGCATTAGTTGAGTTAATACAGTATTAGTAGTTAATACCTTTCCATCCAGGTGCGCTAGAGCAGTCTGTTTCATTTCTTTGTAAACTTTTTCTTGTTCTGGAGTCATTGATACAGTTCTTTTCATCCAGGTTTTTTTAGGTAAATCTAAACAATCTTCTTTTAAAACTCTATATGAAAAAGGTTTTAATTTATCTGAAAGCTCACCTAAGTTTCTATAACCAACTATAACTTGAACCGTTCTTGCACCTAAATTCATGTTACGCATGACAGCATATCTAGCTCTAAAAGTAAAAAAAGAATGATGTCCTAAAAGATACGGGTCTAAAAACTCACACTGAGAATATAAATCTAAAGGTGATTTAGTTATAGGTGAACCTGTAAGTATTCTTCTATACTTAGAATCTTTTGATATCTTTAAAATATTTTTAGTTCTTTTAGCTGAAGGGTTTTTAATAGTTGTAGCTTCATCAATAGCAATCATAGATTTATGAGAAGATAAAAATTTATCTGCAAACTCTAAACCTTTTTTAGTAGAGAAGGCTTCAACATTCATAATTAAAATATGAAGATCAGTCCCGGTTTCAAACAAAGTATTTAATTCTTTTAGTTTTGGTTTAGTGTGTGATGCAGTCCACAAAACAGTTTTCTTTTCAATATGATCTGCCATGTGTACCGGTATTTCAGAGTCGTACCAATTTTTATAAACACCTTTAGGTGCAATTAGAAGTAGACCATTTATTTCTCCTTTGTCATACAACATAGATACATTATCAATTAATACTTTTGATTTCCCTGTACCCATTTCCATAAAATAAGCATAGACTTCTTTGTCCCAAGACATTTCTAAGGCTTTAAGTTGATGCGCAAAAGGCTTTGTTTTAAATTTGTAGAACATAATATTTTATACTTTCTATTTATAAAATAGGATAAATTAGGATGTTTGTCAACTACTTATAATTAAATTTTTTGCAGTATTCGCTGTATTTTTCCATGGCGATTTGGCAAGCTTTTGGAAATTTAGTTTTCATATAATCTACAGTTGCGCTGTTAAGCCTTTGTTTAGCCCCTGGAATTTTATCTTTATCATCAACTCTTTTAATTTTTGATTTAAAAGTTTTCATTCTTTCCGCAAGGCCGGTAAGCCCTGTAATTTTTTGTTCTAAATTTTTTATATCTTCATCCAGGTTTTCAAATCTAATCATGTGGTCAATTATATAATCACCATTTATTTCATAAAATTTTTTAAATTCTTTTACAGGCGCTTGAATTGCATAATCTCTAAAAGATATATTCTGTAAATCAAAACCAAAAAAATAATAGTTAGATATAAGATAATCAATTGGATGTCTTACAATAGAAACTTTTGTATAAGAGTTAAAAACATCTTCACCTATTCTTTTTTTAATTTTTCTAGCTTCTATGTGATTATAATATCTCTGACTATTTGCTTCAAAAACACGAAGTATTGTTCCCATACCTTGATAACAATCATTATTCATAACATTACTAGATACTTGAAAATCAACATCTAATCCAATAATATGATCAAAATATTTAGCTCCGTTGTTTTCATTTTGAAAATGAATTTTATTTCTTTCTAAGCTAATTCTTTCATCTTCTGGGGTGCACATAGTTATTATATCTTCTGGACCACAATAATTTCTTAATGCTAATTCAAAAGATGTACCGGCTACTTTAATCGGTTTTATAAATATCAGTTTATGTTTGTGTGATATAATCATTGATTTCTTTCTAAAAATAGCTATACTAAATCAAAAGAGAAAGTCAATGACTAAAGTTTATTTAACTCAAGAAATACCAACAGATAGAGAAACCGGTAAACCCAAATATAATGTTATGGGTGCATCAAAGTATGGAGAAATAAAAACTCTATTACCTATGTATTCTCAAATGATACTTTCTCCTGGTCCATTAATACAAAAACTTAGAACACTTTTAAAAGATTACACGTCAGACGATTATCTTTTATTGTCAGGTGACCCTGCAACTATAGGTGTTATATGTTCAGTTGTGTCTGATATGACAAATGGAAAGTTTAAATTTCTAAAGTGGGATAGACAAGAAAAAACTTATTATCCAATAGAAATAGATTTATTTAAAAATTAGTATTGACAAAACAAAAGTCTAGGATTATATACAATCTATGAAAGGAATTGTATGAGTATAGATTATGAAGACGATAGATTAGAATCTGTAAAGCAAATTGATGCTGCAGCTTCTTTATCTAATAAAGTTATTGAATTAAAAAATATTGAAGACGAAATTGAAAACGCAGAAAAAAGTATTTCAAAATTAAAAGAACAGTCTAAAGTATTATCAGAGGTAGAAATACCTAAGATGATGCAAGAGATGAACATTACAAAATTAAAGCTTAAAGATGGTGAGTCTATAGAACTTAAACCATTTTATTATGCTTCTATTGCAAAAGGCAGAAACGAAAGTGATTCTGATTTTTTAGATAGAAAGGATAAAGCTTTTACATGGCTTCGAGATAACGGCCTAGGTGATATTATTAAAAATGATATTACCGTTACCTTTGGTCGGGACGAAGATAACAAGGCACTGCAATATGCAGACCTTGCAAAGAGTAATGGCTTTGAACCAATTCAGCGCGAAACGGTTCATGCTGTAACTCTTAAAGCGCTAGTCAGAGAGCGTCTTGAGAATAATCTTGAGATGCCTTCTGACATTTTTAAAATCTACGCGGGTAACAGTACAAAAATCAAAAGGAGATAAAATGGAAACGAGTAACGAGAAACAAGTAACTATAAAAAAAGAAAATCTGCCTTCAGATATTTTATTTGAAGCGGATGCAGCACAAGGTTTAGAAAACGTAAGAACAGAAAATCTGGCTTTACCAATTCTAAAACTTTTACAAAACGGATCTGGAGAAGCTCAGAAGCGTAATCAAAATTACGTTGAAGGTGCTGAACCAGGAATGTTCCTAAACACCGTGACTAAAAAATGTTATAACGGTGCTGAAGGAATAGAGGTTGTACCCTGCTATTACAAACTTGAGTTTCAAGAATGGGCAGACTTTGGTACAGGTTCAGGAAGACCAGAAAATATTTTTGGTCATGATTCTGATATTTTATCTAAAACAACTAAAGATACTGGAGGTAAAGATCGTCTTGAAAACGGTAATTACATTCTAACAGTTGGTCAACATTTTGTTTTAATTGTTGATGGTGCAAATACAGAACCTGCATTAATCTCTATGAGTTCTTCTCAAGGTAAAGTGAGTAGAAAATGGAATTCAATGATGGCTTCAATTACACTTGAAGGCAAAAATGGTCCTTTCACTCCTGCTACTTACAGTCATAAATATGTCCTGTCTTCTGTACTTAACAGTGGAAAAGGTAATCAATGGTATGGCTTTAATGTTGTAAGCGGTGCTATGATTGATAACGCATCACTCTACGAAAGAGCGAAAAAGTTTCACAACTCATTCGCCGGCAAATAGTGTGAAAAGTGGGCGCCTAGGGGAGACTCAAAGCGCCCATGCAATCGACAGACAGGACAGGACATGACAGACATATTAAAAAAATTTAAAAGTATATTTGAAGGCTTAGACATAGCTAGAGGTGAGACTCGTAAAACAGGTGAGGTATCTGCAAAAGGTAAAAGCATTACTAGGTCTAAAACAATTACTGAGCCGCCTACAGATAAAATGTGGCAAGATCATTTAAAAGGAACAGAACCTGCATTAGGTATAATTCCAATAAGAAGAGACAATACTTGTATATGGGGATGTATTGACTGGGATGTATATCCTTTAGATCACAAAGAAATAGTAAATGATTTAAAAAAGAAAAAAATACCACTAACAGTATTTAGATCAAAATCTGGTGGTGCACATTTATTTTTATTTACAAAAGAACCTGTGCCTGCAGTTATGATGAGAGATAAATTAAAAACATATGCTTCAGCTATTGGTCATGCAAGAGCAGAGATATTTCCAAAACAAGAAAAGATAAATATTGATCGTGGTGATGTAGGTAGTTTTTTAAACTTACCTTATCACAACTTAGAAAATACAGTTAGATATGCATTCAATAATAATGGTGAACCAATATTAGATATCGAAACGTTTTTTGAACACTATGAAAAAAATGTTTTAAGTGTAGATCAATTTAATAATTTAAAATTAAAAGAAACAGAAGAAGATGATTTTCTTGAAATGCCACCATGTTTAGTTACGCTTTTATCTGAAGGTGTTGGTGAAGGAATGAGAAATGAAACTATGTATAATGTAGGAGTGTACGTAAAGAAAAGATTTTCTGAAGACGATCTTTGGAAAAAGAAAATGAATCATTACAATTTAAAATATTTTAAACCACCTATCAATGCATCAGAACTTGTTAAGACTCAAGAGTCATTAGATAACAAAGATTATTTTTATAAATGTAAAGATGAACCTTTAGTATCTTTTTGTAATTCTAAACTGTGTGTAACAAAAAAATATGGTGTAGGTGATGATGATGCACCGGTACAAACTATATCTGCAATCAGAAAATATAATTCGGACCCACCATTATTCTTTTGTGATATTGATGGACAAACAGTAATGGTTGAAACTGCAGTTCTTCACGAGCCAGATAAATTTTCAATGGCGTGTTTAGAACAAATTAATAGACCACAAATGCCTATGTCTAAAATTATATGGCGTAAGATGTTAATAAAACTCTTACAAGAAAAACAAGAGACAGATCTAAAAGCTACTGAAGATTTAAAAATAGATAATCAATTAAAAGAATACATGGAAGACTTTGTAAATAAGGTTAGAGGTAAAGATATAAATGACATTCAAAGAGGTGTTGCGTACAGTGATGATAATTATAGTTATTTTAAAATGAAAGATTTTTGGAAACATTTGGTAAAAAATAAATGGCCAGATAAAAGATATCCAAAACATGTAGTAGTACAAAAACTACAAACTCAATTAAAGATTAAAGAGGATTATCCAAAAATAAACGGTAAATCAGTGCGTTGCTTTAAGATGTTAAAGATTGTATCTGTTGAACCAGAGAAAGCAAAATATGAAAGTCAGGAGCCATCGTGGAAAAGAAAAATAGAACAGTAATACCTGGACCACCAGGAACCGGTAAAACGTATAGATTATTAAACCACTATATGGCCAAAGAAATAAAAGAAAATAAAACTGATCCTAAAAAAATTTGTTACATTACTTTTAGTAAAGCAGCTGCAGAAGAAGCTACTGAAAGATTTGAAGAATTATTTCCTAAAGAAAAACTTGGATATATAGGAACTATGCATGCATTAGGTGTAAGAGAATTAAATATAGATGTAAGTGCAAAACTATTAAGAGGTAATAGTCAATGGAATCAATTTAAACTTTATGAACCAATGGCAGCTAAATTAAATACTGATATTAGTATTGATTCAACAACTGGTAAAACTAGATTTAAGGATCCAATTTTAACTACAAGAGATTATGCAAAAAATAAAAAAATATCTTTGAATGAGGCTGCAATACAAAAAGGTATGGCAGGTTGGTCAGATATACATATTGCAGAAAAAATAGATGATGCACTAACGCAATATAAAAAAGACACAGGAGTCATAGAATTTTATGACATGATAGGTTTGTTTACGGATAAGATAAAAACTAAAGATAGTTTTTATGATGTTATATTTTTAGATGAAGCTCAAGACTTAAACGCGTTGCAATGGGATATGTTTTTTGAATTAGAAAAACTAAGTCAAAGATCTTTTATTGCTGGTGATGATGATCAAACTATCTACGGGTTTCAAGGTGCTGATGCATCTACATTTATAAATCTAGAAGGAACTATCGACGAACAAGTTAAATCGAGACGAGTACCTAGAAGCGTGCATCGAGTGGCTTTAAATATATTAGATAGACTCAATGAACGTAGGACAAAGAATTGGGAAGCGAGAGACGAGGAAGGTGAAGTCAATTACGAAACATCATTAGAAAACATAGACTTTTCAAAAGGTAAATGGATGATACTCGGTAGAACCAATAAACTTTGTGAGAAAGCAAGGGACCATTTGTATATGAAAGGTTTAAGGTATGAGTTTGTAGGTGATAAATACTTAGATAAAAATTCTATGTTAGCATTTTCCACCTGGAAAAGATTAAACAACGGTGCAAGTATTGATTCAAAAGATGTCAAGGTAATGTATTCTTTTTTAAAAGTAAAACTAGGTCATCTACAAAGAGGTTTTGCCAGCGGTAAAACTTTAGACAGTGTTTTTTCTGTGACTCTAGAAGAACTAAAGAAAGATCATGGCTTACTTGTTGAAGGTAGTTGGGAGCATCTTGACTTTGATGAAGATACAAAAGTTTTTATGAAACATTTGATACAAAATAATTATGATCTTATGAAAGAAGCTGACATAAAGATAATGACTCTACATGGATCGAAAGGAAAAGAATGTGAGAACGTAGTTTTATTTACAGATTTTGGTGCAGATGAATATCAAAGTAATTTTATTGAAGGTGAGTTTGAAAAATCACCAGATAATGAACATAGATTATTTTTTGTAGGTGTCACACGTGCTAAACAAAGACTTTATTTACTACAATCAGAGGAGGGTACAGGGTATGTCATATAAATCACTAGACAAACAAGTTCAGGGGAATCACTATCAAGATTTTAAGATTCAACCAGCAGAGTTTGTAAATCAAAACAAGTTGCTTTTTGCAGAAGGTAACGCTATAAAATATATCTGCAGACATTCTAGGAAAGGAAAACACTACGATATTAAAAAGGCAATACATTATTTAGAAATGATTCTAGAAAGGGATTATGGAGAATTTATTTAACGAAGAAATGTGGAACTCACCAGACGAATTTAAAGATTTAAGTAGTTATAAATACATAGCAATTGACTTAGAGACAAAAGATCCAAACCTAAAAAAGATGGGTTCAGGTTCTGTAAGAGGTGATGGTGAAATAATTGGAGTAGCTGTTGCGGTAGATGGTTGGTCCGGATATTATTCTTTTGGTCATGAGCAAGGTAATTTTTTTGCTAAAGAATCTGTAATGAAATGGGTTAAAAGTATTTGTGCTTTACCGTGTCCTAAAATATTTCATAATGCAATGTATGACGTATGTTGGTTAAGAAAATACGGCGTAAAGATAAATGGAATTATTGTAGATACAATGATGATGGCGGCTGTACTAGATGAAAACAGGTTGTATTACTCATTGAATTCATTATCTTTTATAGAATTAGGTAAGGTTAAGAATGAAAAAGCTTTACAAGATGCAGCAGACAAAGCTGGCATAGATGCAAAATCTGAAATGTATAAACTCCCTGCATCAATGGTTGGAGCATATGCTGAAGCGGATGCTGAACTAACTTTACAATTGTTTAAAAAATTTTCAGGTCAAATAAGAGATCAAAACTTACAAAGAATATTTAACTTAGAAACAAGTTTGTTTCCTATGTTGGTAGATATGAAATTTAAGGGCGTTCGAGTAGACGTCGATAAAGCGATTCAACTGAAACATGTGCTAGAGAAAAGAGAAGGGCTATGCCTTGCAAAAGTGAAGCAAGTAACAGGAGTAGAAGTGCAGATATGGGCAGCAAGATCGATCGCCAAAGTATTTGACAACCTTGGACTACCTTATTCCAGAACTGCAAAAAGTAACGCGCCATCATTTACAAAAGCTACACTAGAAAACCATGAAAATCCAGTGGTAAAAAACATTGCAGAAGCTAGAGAATTAAACAAAGCGCACACAACTTTTATAGATACAATATTAAAACATGAGCACAATGGACGTATTCATGCTGACATAAATCAATTAAGATCAGACGCAGGTGGAACTGTAACCGGACGTTTTTCATATTCTAATCCAAACTTACAACAAATACCTGCAAGAAACAATTTGTTAGGTCCTGCAATTCGTGGTCTATTTATACCAGAACAAGGTTGTGATTGGGGTTGTTTTGACTATTCACAGCAAGAACCAAGATTAGTTTTACACTACGCAGCTGAACACCCTATCTTAAAAAATTCTGAGTCTGTAACTGAAATGGTTTCTAAGTTTAATAAAGACCCCAAAATGGATTTCCATGGAATGGTTGCTAAACTTGCAAACATAAAAAGAAAAGAGGCTAAGACTATTAACTTAGGTTTATTTTATGGAATGGGAAAAGCAAAACTTCAGCAGTCTTTAGACTTAGAAAGTAAAGAGGAAGCTGATAAACTTTTTAATAACTATCATGACAGTGTACCTTTTGTAAAAGGTTTGATGGATGCAACTATGAGAGATTCACAGAGAGACGGAGAGATTCAAACCATTGCAGGTAGAGTTTGTAGATTTGATAAATGGGAAGAAGCAAGGTTTGCTCCAGGAGAATTAAGAGCACCTATGACCTATGAAGAAGCTAGAGGAAAATATGGTGAAGATAGAATTAGAAGAGCTTATACTTACAAAGCTTTAAATAAATTAATACAGGGTTCTGCGGCAGATATGACCAAGCAAGCTATGTTAGATTTATATAATGAAGGTATTACACCACATATACAAGTACATGATGAACTTGATATATCTGTTGAATCAGAACACCAGGCTCAAAAAATTATTGCAATTATGCAAGATGCAGTTAAACTTTCTGTCAAAAATAAAGTTGATTATGAAAAAGGCCCTACATGGGGTGATGTAAAATGAGGAGTAATTATGGCTTATCTAAACGCAAACATACCAACTATTTACGCACAAATTAGGAAGGAATATTTATATGATCTTAAAAAAGGCCATGGAGAAGTTGAAGAGTGTATTATCTTTGGCATTACTAGTATGGGGGGCCGTGCTATACTATTTCACGCTCTTATGGGTAACGGTGCAATATTTTATCGCCTGCCAATTAGCGCGTTTATTCAAAAGGGATTTGAACCATCCGGAGTGCCCACAAGAAGACTTGATGAATTGGAGCTTTGGAATTGTTTTTCTTACTATCCTACTATCACTCATTGGTCTATTTTAAGCGCAGCTTCAGGTTATTATTTTGGGAAAGATAAAAAGAAACACTATGGTGCATATTTATTTACTATTGACTGGGCTCACCCAGATGCTAATATACTAGATACCGACCATTCGGAAATACCGCACGAACATAAGTGCGCTCACATAATTGCCTTAGATGATGGCAATTTTGCAGCACAACCTAACAATAGATGTATATGGGATTTACCTTCTTTCACTGTGAAAGATAATATTCCTGACTGGAAAGTGCAAACTAACGAATGGAACGTAGAAGATAGCGGAGCTTGGCGTACAGAAGATACGGATAAGTTCTTCTATGAAATAGAGGAGAAAAAAAATGATTAAAAAAACTTTAAAATGGGTTTGGAATATAATTTGCTGGCCCTGGAAAAAATTTATAAAGTGGGTTTGGTCTAGTTAAATGACCACTTGCAAGACATGTTTTCATCCTTGTCATTGCGGTGAAGATAATGATCTTCACGCAGATGAATATGGTGTGTGCACCTGCGAAAAGTGTACTTGCAAAAGAACGTACAAAAAAGAAAAAGATCACAGTACGGACATAACATACGAAAATGAGTAACAAACCATTAAAAATATCAGAAGAGGCTGCAGTTCAGATGCCTATGAAGACGGTTGCCAGTTTGATTGGGTTAGTAGCAATCGGCACCTGGGCATACTTCGGTGTTATTGAAACGCAAAACACACATAACACAAGATTACAATTAATGGAATCTGATCTTGAAAAAAATACTGAATTTAGAATCAAATGGCCAAGAGGATTAATGGGTTCATTGCCCGCAGATTCTGAGCAATTCATGTTGATTGAGGATTTGTATAAGGCCACGGAGAAATTAACTAAGAACCAAGAAATGAATACAAGTAACAAATTAAGAATAGAGTTTATGGAAAAACAAATTGAAAAAATGTTACATGATATTGAGAAACTAAAAGATAAGGTAAGAGAAAATGGAAACAGTCATCAGTAGCGTAGTTGCTCTTTGTATGTTTATAGCAGGTGAATTAAAAGAACATAGAATACAGCAATCAATGAGCGATTGTTTAAAAGGAAAAAGACTTGCAGAACGTGAGCAAAATGTTAATGTTCAATATATGTGTGGAAAGGTAGAAGCAGAACTCGAGTCGAACATCGATGGATCAAAATCTATTAAAAAAATTATCAAAGAAAAATAATGAACCTTTCACAAAATTTTACTCTTCAAGAGCTGATCAAATCAGATACAGCTATACGTAAAGGTATAGATAATAATCCTAATAGTGATCAAGTAGAAAAACTAAAAGCATTATGTGAAAATGTATTGCAACCGGTCAGAGATCATTTCGGAAGAGTCAAGGTCACGTCAGGATATCGTAGTGAAGAGTTATGTGAAGCAATCGGTAGCTCTAAAAAATCGCAGCATGCAAAAGCTGAGGCTGTTGACTTCGAATGTATAGGTGTTGACAATGCTGAAGTAGCTGACTGGGTCCATATGAACTGTGAAACAGATCAATTGATTCTTGAGTTCTATACTCCAGGAGAACCCAACTCGGGATGGATACATGCAAGTTATATACCATATCAGCCAAGAAGACAGTTCATGCATGCTTATAGAGAGGAGAAAAGAGTTAAATACAAACCAATTATAGGTAAAGCAAAAGATTTAGTATGAGTATAATAGATAAGAAAGCAATAAAGTATTTTCAAAAAATAGATACAGTACATGGAGTATGTGAGGAATGTGAGGAAAAAGCAATTTTAGTTGCTATTGTTACAGATTTTTATAGATGTACTAACTGTGGCCATGATACAAAACAACATATTAATGGAAAAATTAGATATATTAAATTAGATGAATCTGATAAGAAATGGATAAAAGATAATTATATTGAATAATGGCTAGAAAGTTTAAATCATTTGAGACAAGAGATAAGCCTAAAAAACGTGGGCCTCGAAAACATAAGAAATCATTAAATAAAAACGAGAAAAGACAGAAACGGACCCGACGTTATAAAGGCCAAGGAAAAGGATAATTTGTCTCTTATACCTAAAAGTTTTATTTTTGTAAAAAAATACAATAATATCAATAGTTTAAAAGAAAAAGTCTTGTCGTATACAAAAGAAGACTGGCATAAATACGACTATAGACAAAAAAATTATATAGTCCACATGAATACAAAAACCATACCTTTGATATGGAATGAAATGGACAAGCACAATCAAAGAAATTTAGAAAAAGACAATAGAAAGTTTTGGCCTGAAGCAGAAAAATATAAAACAGAGTTAGATTCTCTTTCACAAATTTTTACAGATAAATACGGTGAAGGTTTTATTACAAGCGCATTGTTGATTAACCTACCTTCTAGGTCTATCATTGGTCCCCATGTAGATAATCAAGATGCTTATTTTGATCTTGTTAAAAGAACTCATTTAGCTATTATCACTGATGATGAAGTAAGATTCATTGTAGGTGGGGAAGATAAAAATATAAAAGAAGGTGAGATATTTGAAATTAATAATAATCAAAAACTTCATGAAGTTAAAAATAATTCTGAAATAGACAGGATTCATTTATTAGCTGATTGGCTAACTATAAAAGGAGAAAGAAATGAGTGAGAAGAAAATAATATTAAAAGCAACAGGAGCGACTCAAAAACAATGGGGCGTACTTATTCTTGAACTTAATATACTAAAGAAAGCGTGGAAGAGTTATGGAGTTGATATTGACCTATCGGGTCATGGAGTTAAATCTATAATACAGAAAGGTACAAAAATATATGAATTTAGAGGAGCTGACGAAAAAACTAAGCGAACTAGCAGTTCTATATAATAAAACTAAAAAACTTAAGTATAAAGAAAAATGGTATAAGCTACTTAAACAGGTAGTTTAGGTTTTCTTGGTGGAACAATAATATCTGGAAGTCTTATCTCTCTACATTCAAATTTGATAACAAGTTTATTCTTTTCAATATGGTTTGCATCAACATTTTCAAGTTTTTTTAATTCCATAAAAGTTTTTTGAGCAACTCCATATCCATTTAATGCACAATCATAATGGGTTTTAAATTCATTCTTCACTGAAAAATGACTAGAGGGACATTGCCCTGTAACCATGGAACATAAATGTAGTACAATTATAAATTTAGTCATTGACTCCTGTTGTAATTTTAATATATAATCCTATATGTCAGAAATAACTTTGAAAGGATATAACAAATGACAGATATAAGCAAATACAAAAGTATAGCAATCGATCATGACTGCTATAATAAATTAACAAAACTATCAAAACATCTCGCACCTAAGCATGCCAAATTGTCTAGGGCACAAGTCGTAAGAGTATTAGTCGAAGAGAAAGTGGAGAAGTTAAATGGCAAACTTAGATAAAGAAATCTGCCCCGTTTGTAACGGTAATGGATATGTATTATCTGGCGAGACATTTTATCAATGTAGTTACTGTGAGTCTCAAGGCGAGATACCTGTCCGAGAAACGAGTGTCGAGGAGCTGCAGAAAGTAATTCAAGAACTTCAAATACATAGAGGGGTGTTGCAAGCGAAAGTAAAACAACAATCTTCTAAAATTGCAGAACTTGAAAACTATTTAAATGTTCAAGAGTTTAAAAAGAATTCTTTACAATGATATCGGAAATTGATTGCGCATACATTGCAGGACTCTTTGATGGTGAAGGTTCAATACACATAAGACGTGGTATTGAAAAAAAGAAAAAACACAAAGGTAAACCTGGATATAGATTATCTAATTCTATGCGTATTAGTATGGAGATTACGATGACAGATAAATCTGTTTTAGTTTGGGTCCATGAAGTATTGGGTGTAGGTACACTCACACCTAAGAAAGTAAAAGGAAATAGAGTTGATGGTACGCCCTATCTTAACCAATATAGATGGCGTTGTACGTTTCGTGATGCTTATCGTGTGTGTTGTATGCTTTGGCCTTTTGCTCATACAAAACTACCTAAGATACAAGAAGTAATAGATCATTACTCAGATAGTAATATAGTTGATCTAACAGAATACAGAGTAGCAAAGGAGTTAGACCTTTGAACTGTTGGCATTGTAAAACAGAATTAATATGGGGTGGCGACCATGATACAGAAGATAATGAGGACTATGATATTGTCAGTAATTTATCGTGTCCTAATTGTCATTCAGCGGTTGACGTGTGGCATCCATCAGAGAAATTAATAGAGGAGTATAAAAAACATGAAAACGATAAGTAATAAAAGATGGAACAAGAAATACGGGTTTAGATCAAAAAGGAGAAAGAAATGAGTAGAGTGGTTCAACATCAAGATTATTATGATTTGTCTGGTACAAATTTTAATTTTTATACAGAAAAACAAATAGAATTAGCTGCTGTTAATAATTTAAACACAGGACTAATGTTATCAAATAATAGAGAATATTTTGAAAAACATCCTTTTACACCTTTTAATAGCCAATACCATCCTTTTGATGCTTACAATGATCATTATTTACTTGAGATAAAAAGAACAAGTAAAGATAGAAGTCTTTGTTATAAATGGGGTTATGATTTTGATCAAAGCAAGTTTAAAAGAATGAGAGATTATTGGTGGCAAAACTCTAATAAACAAATATTAATACTGGTGTTATTTGGAGTTAGAACATGGGAAGATAGAGATGAAATAAAAAATTTCATGAATTTAAATTGTAAGGGGGTTTTATATCCTGTTCCTATAAAGAAAAATACTTATTTAGAAAGTATAACAAGATATGATGTTAAAAAAATATGGTTATCTGATGATATATGTTACCCAATTTTTGATTATCATGATGCTACCAGTTTTCCTGAACCGGTAGACGGATGGTTTGAACGACATTTTACAGGGGAGAAAGCAACAGAGTGGCTCGCAGAATCATTTGGGAGAGCATTAGAAAAAGAAAAAGAAGATAAATTTAATATTCCAACCAATGAGGAAGTAATAAATTCTTTACCTGAACATCAAAAATTTAATTTAAAGGAGGAAAAATAATGATTAAAAACGGACTAACAATAAAAGCTTTTTACAAAGGGAAAGAAGTTAAAATAATACAATTACAAAATTTAAACTTTTTTTTCAGTGGGTTGGCTACTTTAAGTAGTAAATGGAAAATTGAGCCTTTTAAAAAATTATGGGAAGACTGTGAGGATGATTTAAAATATGACGCCATGACAATTTTTATTGGTTTATTGTATAAAGATATGTGTACTAAGAGGGGTTGGGAAGTAAATTATAAGAGATTTAAAAACGAAATGCTTTTAAAAAATAAATATCCAAAAGTATTTATGTTAGACTCAGATTATTTAACAATACCTAAAAATAAATTTGATAATGCATTTAGATTGCTAGAAAAATGTGGTTTTATAAAACAAGGATCTCATCCTAGTTATGTTCAATTAAGACATAGCGGTTGTGATTATAATAGAAAATTAGGTAATTATCTTTTTAACACTGAATATGCTCAAAGATCTATTGAACGTAATACTCATTATTTTGGAGATCACACAAGCCACGATCACTACGAAGCTTTTCAAGAAAGAAAACAAATCAACAATAGGACTTTAAACTAATGAAACTAAAAGATAATATAACACTGACTGAAACAGTTGAGAAGTTAAACAAAAGAAATGTTAAGTTACTAAAACAAATCAAAGCTCATGAAGAAGAAGTTATAGAACTGAATGAGTATATTGATTCCTTAGAAGCAACGATTGCAGACTACAAAAGAAGATTTGTACCTGACTTTGATATGCTTGCAAAAGGTGGTGAGTCGGTCCCAATATCTGATTTAAAAGTTATGTCAGACAAAGCTAAACGTTCTATGGCAAAAAGATTCCTTAAAAAATATGGTGAGGAATGGGTTAGAATTAATATCTTGGAGAATGAGGATTTAAAATAAGCGCCATGTCAAAACAAGCTGAGATAGGTAAGAATTGGAGCCTGCATTATAGAAATTTATATGAGCCAAGAATTAAAAGACTTACGGTACGCTACAATGAACTATATGAAGAGAACCAAAAAATGAAAAGAAGATTAGAAAAGTTTGAGAAATCTAAAAGAATGGTTTTATATTATAATAAGAAAGGTAATGCTAATGAAGTGGAATAAAAAATTTATCTACCCAACATCAACTAGGGCTCTGTTAAATAATGAAAGAGTCTATGACGTATCTCAAGAAAAGTTACCGAGTGTTACAACTATATTATCAGCAACTCAGCCTCAAGATAAGTTAGAATCTTTGGCTAAATGGAAAGCTAAGGTTGGAGAAGTTGAAGCGGATAGAATTAAGAATACTGCAGCTAATAGAGGAACTATCATGCATAGCATTTTAGAGGGTTATATACTTGAAAAAGAGGTGCTAGACATGACTGAGGCGGGCGTACAAGCTCATTCGATGGCTAAAACGATCATCGATAAGGGTTTACCTGATTTAGAGGAAATATGGGGCTCTGAGGTGGTAGTAAGTTATCCTGGACTATATGCCGGTGCAACTGATCTAGTTGGGGTTTATATGGGGCGTGATAGTATAATAGACTTTAAGCAATCTAATAAACCTAAACGTATCGAGTGGATAACTGATTATAAGTTGCAGATGGTGGCCTATGCGATGGCTCACAACTACGTGCACGGCTCTGAGATCGAGCAAGGAGTTATATTGATGTGTACTCCTGATAATTTTTTTCAACGATTCATAATCAATGGCTCCGAGTTTCGAGCACTTAGTCACGAGTGGCTGGCCCGAGTTGATGCTTATTACAAGGTTCGAGCAGCTAGAGGCGAGAGTCGAGAAACGGGGAAAAATGAGTAAAATTAATTTGTGGAACTTTTGTGGAAACCACGAAAATTTTGTGGAAAAAGGGTTTTACTTTAGAATGATTCTAAACTTTAGGCCAAAATCTGCGTCAGAATGTGCCATTTTCCACATTTTCCACATTTTTTTTCGACGAAATGTGGAAGATTTTGTGGAACTTTTATCCAATGATTTCAAGTACTTAAGGGTTGTTTTTATGATTTCCACATTTTCCACAGCGTTTCAGAAATATTTTCAGAATTTTTATATTTATATATATTTATATCTTATAGAGTGGAAAGGAATCAGCTATGAATAAAAAATCAAAATACAGACATGTAATGCTTAAAAAGAAGAAATATTACTTCTACAAAATAACATGGGTTGATATTTTAGGTGATAGCGGGCATGCTACGGCCCATGAGTTTAGTGGTATGATGCCTTCAGTAATGGTAACTAATGCTTACCTATATGAAAGAGATAACAAGTGTATAAGAACGTTTGCCAGTTATGATGAGGCCGATGGTTTATTCTCTGACCGAAATGTATTTCCTAAAGGTTGTATTGTTAAGATGGAAAAAATATTATTGTAATGAAGGTTCTGGCTCTTCTGGAATGGGTTCTTCAAGTGTCTCTTGCTCTATTTCTTCTATGGTTTCTATTTCATCTTCCGGCTCTGATGATAGCTCTATTTGCGGTTGTTCTTCTGTAGAGTGACCTTCAATTATTTTTGAATGGTCTTCCACCATTTTTTCTAATTTAGACATTAACTGATCTCTATCAAGATCATCAATCTTACCAGTCTTAATCATTTTTCTGTCAATGTAATATCCGGCAACCTTCCCTCTAGCTACTTCCATATTACCCGCTGCAGAATATGCTCCCTTCTTCAACGCTTGGTCACGTATTTTTGCAAGCTGCTCAAGGTGCCTGTCCATAGTAACTTCGTACTTCTTTCTGGCTTCTTCACGCAGCTCACCAATGTACTTAACTACAAGAGGGTACAATTGAGGGTTAGTTAATTTTGAAGAGGCGACTCTTGCTGCAAGGTCAGACCCTGGGCCGTAGCCAGCTTCTTTTGCACACTCCCAAGCATCTCTGCTTCCGTCGTTGTACACAATAAGCTCAGCGAATTTTTTCTGTTTCTCTGTCAATCTTTTAGGTAATCCCATGTTTGACTTTTACCCTAACATTTTATAAAAGGCAATACATGAGAGATACAAAGAAATTGACTGAATATGCAGAAAAGACCAAGAGAAAGTTAAAAGAAAACTTTTTGTTTAAACACCTGGTTAAGGCTGTTGAATCAGGAGCAAATGGAACACTGAAGTACATAATTAAATCAGGTCCAGGCAAGGGAAAGGAACCAAAAAAATAATGTATGTAAGACACCTACAAGAATATCTTGACAAATTTACAGATGGCACTAAAGGCAACGCCGTAAGCAATGCTACGATCTATATGGATAATGGCAGTGGAAATATTTTCCCGATTGGTACAATTGAAGTTCAGGAATCAACTATAATAGGCAAGCCTTCTGTTAGAGTTGTAATCAAACCAGACCTCAAAGATCAGATACCAAAACTGAAAAAATTCATACTTACATAGGCACCTGTTAGGGTGAATATTAATGAAACCTGAAACGAAATTTTGGCATGAAATTAAGAAAAATACTAAGCAAATTAGTTGGACTAGACTTGAAAACCTTAGTGCTTTTGGTACTCCCGATCTATTGGGCTATAATACTAATAGGCACTTTTTTACATTGGAGCTGAAGGTAACAAGAGGTAACAAGATTAAGTTCTCACCTCATCAAATTGCCTTCCATATTAAGCACCCACAGAATACTTTCATCCTAGTTTCTCGCCTCTTGTCTCGAGGCTCAAAACTTTTTGAGAAAGAAGAAGTTTACTTGTACAGAGGAAAGAGAATACAGGAGCTTGTCGCTTGTGGCTTGAAGCTTGACGCTTGCCGCTCAGGCCTTGATGCTTGCATCAATCATCTTGAGCAGCTT
>Ga0209630_10001134_pt1 | contig 29468 bp, 32 predicted proteins | sample COG_01_FD_184745 | JGI IMG/M metagenome (GOLD analysis project Ga0209630, IMG submission 184745) | Pelagic Microbial community sample from North Sea - COGITO 998_met_01 (SPAdes) (version 2) | ecosystem: Environmental > Aquatic > Marine > Neritic zone/Coastal water | place: Helgoland, sampling... | reverse complement strand
GCCTTAAAGAAACCTGTGATATGGGCTGGACAAAATGCTGTTGCCATAATGATCAAATTTGAGATATTTGGAAAATATTAATACTTGGCTTAAATAATTTAAATTAATATAAATTGACTACGTTCACTCGACGCCTACAAAAAATTGGTAGTAGTATTCTTGTTTCTCTTCCAAAAGAATGGATTGATGCAAATGAGCTTAGTAAAAGTAATCAAGTTGAAATTGAAACAAATCAAAACAATCTCTCAATTAGAACACAACTAAGTAAGAGGCCTTCAAAAGAAGTTGAAATTTCATATCCTTTATCAGAAGGTGAAGGTATTGTTCCAACAATTACTGGTGCATATCTTTTAGGATTTGATGTCATACGAATTGTGGGAAAATCCTCGATCTCAATTAGTGATAGGGAAAATGTTCGTGGTTCAATGAGAAAATTAGTTGGACTAGAAATTATTGATGAAGATGCAACAAACATTTCTGTTCAATTCTTACTAGATGAAACATCAATCAATCCACAAAATATCTTAAAACGAATGAGTTCAATTGCACTTGGAATGTTTAATGATGTTGTATTAGCATTAAAAAATGGGGATAAAACAAATCTTGAAACAATTGCAAATCGTGATGCTGAAATTAACCGACAATATTTTCTTCTTGTTAGATTAATTCGAAGTACAATAATGGATACTAGATTAGCTGGAATTTTCAATTTAGAAAATATTGATATTCTTGATTACAGAATTGCTGCAAATACACTTGAAATAGCAGGTGATACAGTTGTAGAATTATCTAAATCACTAATTAAATCAAATTTATCTAAAAAAGAATTAAAAAAATTATATGATTTTGCAAAAGATATAGATGAAATACAAATTAAATCAATTGATTCATTTATTTCTAATAATAGAATACTTGCAATTAATGCAATTAGATTACAAAGAACTAACTCCCTAAAAATTTCAAAAATACGCTCTTCCTTAGAAAGTGAAAAGCAAATATCTTTACCATTGTTTGATCTTATCTATATGTTTGAAAAGATTTTACAATCTTGGTCTGATATTACTGATCTGGTTAAACCAAGTTATCAGTAAACCATTTTCATCTACAATGAATATTTTTGAAAAATAATTACAATAATTTTTTCTTTGCAGCATAAACCATCACTGCACAAATTGTTTTGGAATCAATGATTTTTCCAGATTTTATCATTCCAATCAATTTTTTAATATCCATTTTTACAACAGTGATGAATTCATCATTATCTAATTTTAAATCAAATTTCTTTTTTGTACCTGATGCTACAAAAATATGAATTTCTTCTTTGTTATAGCCTACTGATGGAAAATATGAAATTAATTTAGTCATTTTTTTGGCTTCATAACCTGTTTCTTCAATTAGCTCCCTATAGGCACAATCAATTGGTTTTTCTCTTTTTTCTAAAGTCCCAGCTGGAATTTCTAGAATATATCCATGTGGATATCGATGTTGTTTAACTAGCAAAACTTTACCTTTTTCATCAAAAGCAAGCATTGCAGCAGCACCTGGATGTTCAATAACTTCTCTACGAACTTTTCTATGTTCCACTTTCATATAATATGCATTTAATTCAAATAATTTTCCTTTGTACAGTTTTTCTTTTTTCATATTATTTTTGAACCGTATTATTATTTAATTTGTTTGGTATGTCAAATGTAGTTTAGATGATTTTTTAAAATCTATAATTGTTTTCTTTATCCAGTTATCATAAAATGAAATTTTTTTAGGAATAAACAAATCTGCAGATTTAATATTTTTAAGATTTCTAACTTTTTGTGTTAGTTCATCTATTTTGTAAATATTATTACTATACAAAAATAAAACAATTTGATTTTTTGCAATAAAAGGAATTTGTAAATATGTATTAGAAAATTCTTTATTCATTTTTTCTAAAGTTTCTTTTAAATCCCCTTCTATCCATGTAATAATTGCATATGGAATAAATTTTTTTATTTTTTTAGGATCATATACTGTAGTAAATTGAATTCCTTCATTTTTTTGTAATTTATCAATGCATCTTGTAATTGTTTTTGTTGACATTTTTGTATTTTTTGCAAGAGTTTCAATTTTTTGCCTAGGATCTTTTATTAATTCATCTAAAATTTGTAAATCTGTTTTTGTTAGATTTGTTTTAAATCCTGGATTTTCTGCTTCAAAGATTGATAATACTTTAAAATCCTTCATTAGTTTTTTTGCAAGTTCAATTTTTTGTTCTAAATTTTCTTTTACAATTATACTGCAAACTGTAATTCCACCAACACAGGGTGCCACAAAATGAGGTTCACCTACTAAGCTTACTTGTTCTAACACTTCTTTCATATTTTCTCCTGATATTACAAAATACAACACGCCATATCCTAAAACTGGTGGTTCAACTTTCACTACAAATTTTTCAATAATCTCTAATTTCTGCATTTTACGTATCCTTGAGTTAACAGCTCCTCCAGACATCCCTAATTCTATTCCTATTTGCCTGTCAGATTCTCTACAATTATTTAATAATCTACTTAGAATCTGTATATCAAAATTGTCCATTTTATCACTTATTGTGCCTCCACAAAATATAGAAATAACTAATACGATATAAAATTGTCTGTAATTTAGCACTAGGAATAATATATGTTAAATATCAGACTTTTTCAATTATCTTATGGATTACCGAATGAAATTAGCAAAAAGAATGCTTTTCAATAAAAGAGGTAGTTTGATCGGTGCGGTTTTAGCTGTGACAATCGGAATTTTAGTTATTCACGTAAATTTTGTAATTTTTCAGGGACTTTTTGATGCAATTGTTAGAGATATCAGTGAATATCGTAATGGCGATATTCTCGTAACCAATGAAGATGACTATATCGATAAATCTGATTCGTCTATTGTAAGTTGGTTTGAAAGAATCTCTTATGTTGTAGCGGCGACTCCCCGGCTTTCAGCAACAGCAGAAATGGAAATAACAAAGAATGGAAATTTAATTGAAAAAACTAGAATCCCTGTAGTGGGTGTTGATCCATTCAATGACATTAGAGCATCAACTGTTCATGAAACTGTCACAGAAGGAACTTATGTTTTCTCAAGAAATTCAATTGTTTTAGGAAATACTGTTTCAAATGATCTTGGAGGAGCTGTAGTTGGTGATAATGTAAAAGTTACAATTATTGATAGATGGGGTGAAGAACAAACAAAAAGATTTACTGTATCTGGAATTGCAAAATCACCAGGTGGTCAAGGATTTGACTATAGTGCAGTTATACATATTGATACATTACGTGATATGACAAATAGAGAAGGTCAAACAGGATCAATTATGGTAAAATTAAATGATCCAACTAAAGCATTTGAAGTCAAAGAATTCTTCTTACTATCATTTCCAAATGATGATTTTCTAGCAGAAACCATTGAGGAATCTGCTGAACAACAACTTGCTGGTTTTAGATCTGGTATTGCAATGATTAACATGATTGGTTACTTTGGAATGATGTCCTCAGCATTTGCAATTGTCACAATTCAAATGATGTTAGTAAATGGAAAAACTAAAGAAATTGGTGTAATGAGAGCAATTGGTGCAAAAAGAAAAGATATTTTGATAATTTTTATTTTTCAAGGTATGCTAATTGGAGCAATTGGTGCTGGAGTTGGTACTGCTACTGGATTAGGATACACAATTTACGCAAAAGAAACAAAAATGTCTTTCAATAACAGTTTGCCACTTGAAGTAAGTTACAATTGGGAAAAAATTATCCAGACTGCATTGGCATCATTCATTTTAGCTATCATTGCATCTCTATACCCATCGTATAGGGCAACAAAATTACTACCTGTGGAGGCGATGAGAACTGGCTAAAGTACTTGAAGTTAATCATTTAACCAAAATTTATGGTGATGGAGATAATGAAGTTAAAGCTCTAGATAATGTATCTTTTTCAATTGAAAGAGGTGATGTTGTTTTAATTGTTGGAAGTTCAGGCTCAGGAAAATCTACATTATTGAATATGATTGGGCTTTTAGATAGTCCAACAAACGGAGAAATTTTCATTGATGAAACTAATACTACCACTCTTAACGATGATCAAATCTCTTCATTCAGAAATAAGAAATTAGGATTTATTTTTCAATTTTCTAATCTTTTGTCTGATCTTTCAGTTTTAGAAAATATATTATTGCCAATACAAATTGCTGGAACTAGTTCAAGCTCTGAAAAAGAAGCTCAAGATTTACTTAAAGCAGTTGGTTTAGAAGATCAAATCCACAAACGAGCCAATAAAATCTCAGGTGGACAAGCTCAAAGAGTAGCTATAGCAAGAGGTTTAATCAACAAACCTTCAATTGTTTTAGCTGATGAACCAACAGGTAATCTTGATTCAGTAACATCACAACTAATTGTTGATTTGATGAAATCAATGGCAAAAAAACTAAATCAAACTTTTGTAATTGTTACTCACGATAGGCATCATTTTGGTGATGTTGATAAAGTTATTACAATTAAAGATGGTAAAGCATTTGAAGATGAAGAACATTCAACAATGGAGATTACTGTATAATGAATTCTAAATTACTATTAACTTTATTTTTAATTGGACTTTCCCCATTGTTTATTTCATCTTCATTTGCTGATTGGAAAGATGGACCAATACAATCTGGAAACTTTGGTGATTCAGCATTTGAAAGAGATTTTGGTGATGTAAAATTATTAGATGCATATTTTGGTACACTCAATAGCAAAATAGAAGTTGGTAGTGGGGATAACAATGTTCCATTTACAATTGAATTTGCTAATGTAGGAACTCAAGATATTACTGGAATTGAAGGAAAACTCTCATTACCATTTGGATTTTCAGGTTCAGATGGACCTGGTTCAACAATTGATGCTAATACCAACACTAATTCTTTAGCTGGAACAAATTTCCATTTGACTTTTTATGTAAATATTGATGAAAATATTGACATTCAACAATATTCTGGAACTGTTAAAGTTGATTATTCAAGATTAAGGGAGTCAGGTGTTAGATCATCATTTTCTACTTTTGACTTTAAAGTTACTGGAGATAGTACAATTAACGTTAGAGCATCTGAAACATTTCTTACTTCATTGAAATCAAATAATATTGTAATAGATATTGTTAATGATGGAACTGCACCAATGTCTGCAGTTGATGTTACTATAGATAATGCACAAACATCACTTTCATCTAATACCGCATCTATTACAAATATTGAAAATGTTTTGATTCTAGAATCTAGTTGGGATTTGGGAAATATTGATGCAAAATCATATGATTCCTTTACTGCTGATGTTTATGTTCCTGAATCATTGAAAGGTGATACTTTACGAATCCCATTATCTATTACGTATTATAATACACATGGTGATAAAGAAACTATTTCAAAAATTCTTGATTTCTACATTAGAGGTTTGATTGATCTTACTGTTTTCAATGTAAGAGTCATTGAATTATCTGGAACACAAATGGTAATTGGTGAAATAATTAATGAAGGAAATGAAGATGCATTATTTGGGTTTGTAACTCTTGATGCCAATGGTAACTCTAACATTAAATCTAATACTCAATTTATTGATGAAATTGAAACAGATGCACCAGTCCCATTTAATATTCCAATAGAATTTGAGGGCGAACCAGAATATGGTGAACATGATGTTACAATTACTGTAAGATACAAAGATAGTGTGAGAGATGAAATTTTCCTTCCTTACGAAACTACAATTTTAGTTAATGAAATTTCTACTGTTGAAGAAGAAACATTTAGTCCTGCATATATCATAATTCCAATCATTATTGTAATTATTATCGCAGTATTTTTGATTCGTAGGCGTAAAAACCAGAAATCATAAAAATTATCATTAATTTTAAATCTGAAAAAAACTATGGATATGAAATGAAACTAAGACTACCAATTATTATTTTAATTATAACATTATCTGTAGGTAGTTTAATAATTGCAACAGGTTTTATTTCAAATTCTAATTATGTAGATATCCCCAATATCTCTACTCAATATGATAATTTATTAAAATACAAAAATGAATTAGAAAAAATAAATCAATACAATCAAAAAATTTTAAATGAATTAGAAAATGAAATTAAAAATTCTGACGATGTTAATATCAATCAAATTAATAATGAAATTGAAGTTTTAAAGCAAGTCATAAATGAAAATAAATCCGAAATTGAAGTTTTAAAGCAAGTCATAAATGAAAATAAATCCGAATTAGAACAGATAATCACTAAATTATCTGAAATAGAAAAGGATCCTTAAACATATTTTTCTAAATTCATATAGTAATTAATTATTTGATAATTATTGCTAAATCATAGAAAACTAACTTTTATCGGCGTAATTTTTTTGATATTAACTTTTGCGATTAATTACTATCACGAACAAAATCATCCTGATATGGAATTTAATTATGCATATATTCCTGGAATTATAATGCTAATTTCATTTGGTGCTAGTTTTATTTTATTTACAAAAAATAATTTGTAAAATTAAATTAATGAGAATTAATTACTATAGAATCAAAACTAGGCACAATTTTTTTTGATCTAGGATTATAAGCAATTATTGTATATTCATCTTATGCCTGGTGATGAAATTGAAGTTCCTAAAGAATTACGTGAATTCATGCTCGAAGAAGCAGAAGAAACAATCCTTGGACAAAAAAATGGAGCTCTAAAACAATATCGTTATGGAAATTTACATATCAGAGAATATGATGATAAATTTTTAGTTCATACAGATAAAATTGATCCTAGAGTAAACCCAATTGGTCATTTAGTTTATGATGCTCCTGAAGTATTAATTGGAATTGCTTGTGGAATATTCACTGGAATAAACACTGCAAAAAAACTATCATCTAAAAACTCTAAAAAATTATCCATAAAAACTCTAAAAAATTATCCATAGCTAATGTATTAGCATCTTCGTTAATGTCTGGATATTTGGCATATGAAACAACCAAGAAAATAAAAAAACATTTGGAGTGATTTTATGTATATCCTTAGAACCGTAAAAATTTTGATTAAACTTTTGCCATCTATTTTGGCATTACGTAAAGATCGAAAGAAATGGATCAATCAAAATAAAAATGAAATTGATCCAACTCAATTTAAAAAAAATGCAACTAAAGTTCTTGAAACTTTTATTTCATTGGGGCCAGTTTACATAAAATTAGGACAATGGTTATCATCTAGAGCAGATATTTTACCACAACCATATTTACAAGAATTATCAAAACTACAAGATAGTGTACCTGCTGCTCCTTTTGAACAAGTAAAACCAATAATTGAAAAAGATATTGGATTGATAAATGAAAAATTTGATAATATTGAACCAACTTCTATTTCAGGAGCATCATTAGGACAAGTGTATAGAGGCTCAATTTCTGGTCAACAAATAGTAATTAAAGTAAAAAGACCTGGAATTGAAAAAGTAGTTGAAAAAGATCTTAAAATTCTAAAAAAAATACTGCCATTGGCATTAAGATTTGTTGATTCAAATTTAAGATACTCAGCCAAAACAATGCTCTCACAATTTATTGAAACCATTCATGAAGAATTAGATTATACTAACGAATCCAAAAATCTTAAAGAAATCAAAAATGATATGGCAAATAATTCTAAGGTAATTGTACCCTCAGTTTTTGATGATTTTTCTTCAAAAAATGTACTTACCATGGAATATTTGCCTGGAATTAAAGTCACAAATGTAGAAGCCCTAGATAAAAAAAATATCGATAGACAACAATTAGTCATTGATGTTCATCAGATTTTTTTCACAATGCTTTTGAAACATTCAATTTTTCATGCAGATCCACATCCAGGAAATATTTCAGTTACTGATGAAGGAAAATTAATTCTATATGACTATGGAATGGTTGGAAGAATAAATAACAAAACACGAATTAATTTAATCCGATTGTATCTTGCACTAGTGGAAAAGAATCCCTCAAGAGTAGTTTCTGCAATGGATGATCTCAAAATGTTAACTCCTGATTACAATAGATCGGTAATTGAAAAAGGAATAGAATTATCAATTCGTTCTATGCATGGTGATAAACCTGATGAAATGGAAGTGGAAAGTTTGATGGAATTAGCAAATAAAACTATGAGTAAATTTCCATTTATCTTACCAAAAAATTTGGCATTATATTTGAGAATGGCTTCAATTATTGAAGGAATTTATAAAACACATGACGTTGATTTTAAATTTTTAAAAGTTTTAAAAAATATTTTAGAACAAGAAAATTTAATCACAGGTGCATATGTTGAAGAATTAAAAATTTCCTTTGATAGTTTTCTAAAATCAATCAATTCAACTTTAAGAGTTGGTTCAGATATGGAGAAATTAATGAATGAAGTTGAAGTTTATATGAAAAAACGTAAACCAGTTGTGTTGATTAGTGGAAGTATTTTTTCTTCTGCTATTTTTATTGGTTCTGTGTTATTATTTCAATCAAATGAATATTTTGGAACAATTGGAATGATTAGTTCTGGTATTATTATGGGAATATCTGCATTACTACGAAAATATTAGATTATTCAATTGTAATATTTTTTGATTTTTTAGTTACTGGAATTACTAACACTAAAACACCATCTTCATATTTTGCTGATTCAATTTTTTCTTCACCTTCTTTAATTTCAATTGGCAATCTAATTTTTTTATTAATCATATTTGGTCGCTGATTTGAAATTAATGTTTTTGAATCTTTTTCATCCATAACTTTTTTAGCCTTTATAGAAAGAATATCGCCGCATAAAGTTAGTTTGATATCTTTTTTTGAAAATCCTGGAATATCAATTACTACTTTAAGATTTTCATCAGTTAGATGCATATCTATTGGTGGTAAAACAAATTCATAAAATTCTCTAGATTTGTTTCCAATTTCTTTCATCATTTCTTTCATTAATCCCATTTTGTCATAAGTGGTAAATTTTTAGATATAAACCTTGACTGATTATTTAACAAAACTGATTTTTAGGAAAATAATGAGAGTGTAAAAACGCCCCCTACTATCATTACCGAGATTAATAAGCCAATTACCAGAATTTTCGCTTTTATGGGCGGTTTAGTAAATTCCCGGATATATCCACACTTTGAACAAATCATGTGATTTTCTTTATTTTTGAAAGTATGAGTGCAAGACATAGTTTGATTTTTGATTCATTTGTTTTAAATCTTGAATTCATGCCTGATTATTTTGATAAATTATTGATTTGATATCATCAAACATATCATTGTCTTGATAGATTTTTAATCAATTAATTCCTCTGTTTGGATAGCTTATGATAATTGTCATTGAAGGTGGAGATCAGGCAGGAAAATTGACTCAATCAGTTTTATTACAAAAATTTCTTAGAAAACAAAAAATTAAAACAAAATTATTTCATTTTCCTGATTATGAAACTCCAATAGGTAAAGAAATTAGAAAATATCTAGATGGAAAACGTAAATTTCCCCCACAAGTAATTCATTGTCTTTTAGCAGCTAATAGATGGGAAAAACTTGATGAAATCATAAAATCAAAAGAAAAAAATTCTGTTTTGATCATGAATAGATATTATCAATCTAACTTAGTTTATGGACTAGCAAATGGTTTAAAGCAAAACTGGCTTGAAAGTCTCGATGATGGTTTACCAAAAGCTGATCTTGTAATATTACTTGATGTTACACAGAAAGAATCTTTTTCACGTTCACCTCGAAATGAAAAAGGAAAAATTATGAAGAGAGATGAATTTGAAAAAAATGAACAATTTTCAAGAAAAATATCTAAACTTTATCGTACTACTGCAAAGAAAAAACATTGGAAAATTATTGATGCATCAAAAACTAAATTAGAAATTCATGAAGAAATTGTCAAAGCATTTTCAAAGAAACTGGGAATATGAAAAAAAATTACTTAGACATTATTGATCCAATTCATGATTTTATTCGTGTATATGATTATGAGCTTCCGATAATTGATAGTCCACTTTTTCAAAGATTAAGACGTATCAAACAACTTTCTGGAGCACATTTGACTTACCCTTCTGCCCAGCATAGTAGATTTGAACATTCACTTGGGGTTATGCATATTGCTACTGAAGCTGGATTTGCATTAAATGAGAAGGAATTTCTAGATTCTGACGATGTTCAGATTTTACGCCTAGCAAGTCTTTTACATGACATTGGACATGGACCTTTCTCTCATTTGTTTGAAGAAATAATTCAAGAAAAAAAAATTTCTCATGAGGATTTTGGTAAAAAAATAATTTTAAAATCTGAAATTGGTGATATTTTATCTAAAACTGGATTTGATAAAAAACTAATTGCCCAAATCGCTTTTGGCGAATCAAAATTTCAATATCTCAATGAAATTGTTTCTGGCGCATTAAGTGCAGATATGATGGATTATTTACTTAGAGATGGTTATTTCACTGGAGCTGAACATGCAAAGGTTGATCACAAAAGAATCACACAATCACTTAGTGTACATAAGAAAAAAATTGCATTAGAACGTTCAGCATTATATTCTTTTGAATCTATGATGCACTCTAGATATCAAATGTTCAAAGCAGTATATTTTCATAAAACAGTTCGTGCCGCAGAAGTTATGCTAATCCAAGCATTAAGATTATCTGATGATGAATTTGGTTTTACATCCTTTAATCTAAATGAATATGTAGAATTAACAGATGAATTTGTTTTATCATCTATTATTTCATCAAAATCTTCAAAACTTAAAAAAGCCAAAAAATTAGCTGAAGATTATCAAAATAGAAAATTACTCAAATGTGTATTTGAGAGAATTCTTACAAGTCAAAAAAATTTGAAAAAAACTAGGACAGATGAATTACGTCTTGAAATTTCAAAGAAATCTCATATTGATGAAAATGAAATCTTTGTTGACAGCTCTGTCACTCCTTCTATCCCACTTGCACCGTCAAAAAATGAATCAAAGTCAATAACATTAATTTCTACAGAAAATGGAAAAGCATCTGCAAAAGAACTCCCAATTTCTGAAATACCAGTGGTTTCGGCCATTTCAGGCTTTATGAACATACTTAGAATCTATACACATGATAAATACAGGAAAAAAGTTGAAATTGCAGCAAAATCGATACTAGGTGATTTAGAATGAAGAAAAAAATTGTGATAAAACTATCTGGAAGAGTTTTTGGTATGGACAATGCCAAAATTATCCAAAAATATGCTGATTTTCTAATAAAAATTAGTAAATTTTGCCAACCAGTCGTAATTGCTGGTGGTGGAGTTATTGCACGACACTATATTTCACATGCTAGAAATTTTGATGCTGATGAATCAACATTAGATGAACTAGGAATTGAAATTTCAAGACTTAATGCAAAATTGTTAATTTATGCGCTAAAAAATAAAGCATATTCACACCCTCCAACCACTTTACAAGAAGTGAAACACGCAGTTAATGATGGATTAATTGTAGTAGCTGGTGGTTTACATCCAGGTCAAAGTACTAATGGAACAGCTGCATTAATTGCTGAAAAAATTAAAGCAGAACAATTTCTTAATGCAACTGATGTTGATGGTGTTTATGATATGGATCCAAATAAATTCAAAAAAGCAAAAAAATTCAAAAGTATTGAACTCAAAAATCTAAAAAATATTTTGGTTCATGAGGATTCTGTAGCTGGAGGATATGATTTGATGGATATCGTTGCTCTAAAAATAATAGAACGTTCTAAAATTAAAACTAGAATTTTAAAAGCAGAACCAAAAATTATTGAAAAAGCCATTAAAGGCGGAAAAGTGGGAACTGAGATTATTTTACCCTCTAAAAAATAATTAAACTTGATTTTGTATTGTAGGTCTAGTTTGAGACCAAATTTGAATCTCTTTTTTTGAATATTCTGGGATTCCTGAATCCATGAGTTTTTTGAATATTGAAATGGCTTCTTCTTTTTCCACTGCTTTTGACTGAGCCTTAGTAAAGCCATCATTGTCTACAATTACGGCAACATGTCCATCTTCTGATTCAATCACAGCTGTGAATTCTTCTTCTCCTACTGGGAAGAATTTTCCATCTATTTTTTTGGTTGTTAAAGTTAACATTGAAAATCCAGCCACATCAAACATTTTCATTTGTGATTTACTTGCTCTTTGTTTTCCTTTTTGAACAGCTTGAAAATATTGCATAATTTCCCCCTTCTGGAATGGTATAATAAGTATCTAATATTTTGTATATTTGAGGTTAAATTAAGTATGAATCCTAAAGTTTTCGTTTTTGCTGCAGTTTTAGCTATTATTGGAATATTAGGTGGAATTGTTTTGATCGGTCCTGATATGCAGGCTCCAGGTCAAGGAAATAATAATTCTGTTGAAAACGCTCCAACTATTGAATTACTAGAAGTTGAGTTAGCTGATCTTTCTGTAACCAAAATAAATGAACGTTCAGCTACAATTGAAATAGCATTTGAAATTTTTAATCCAAACCCAAGAGCTGTAATTGTACAAACTATGGATTATAATCTATTTGAAACTGGTTTCTCTAGTTACGAGCAACTTGCTGGTGGAACTATTGGAAGTAGACCTGAAGGAATGGTAGAATTTGGTTCAAATTACTACACACTGTTAGGTGAAAATTCAATTGTTCTAAAAAAGAAAATGGTCATAAAAAATACTGCTTCTTCTAGTGAATTATGGGATTCATTGAAATCTGAATATGAGAATGGTGAATCTGGTAGTGCAAAATGGTGGGTATATGGAACTGTTTACTTCAATCTAAGTTCAATGACAAGTGGACAAGAAAATACAGTTCCATTTGAATTCTTCAGATAGTATCATAAAATCTTATAATTATGATAATATGTTTTTAGAAAAAAATTATTGATATATGTTATAAAAGGACGTATGGTTGTTTTTTATCAAATGGCAGAAGCAGGAATGGCAGCTTATGGCGCCGCAGCAGGTGTAGCAATCGCACTAGCAGTAGTGTGTTTCGCTCTTCGTGGTAAAGGACACCCTGAACCACTAGATTAATCCAACAAAGGAATTTTCCTTTGCAATATTTTTCATTTCTTTAACTAATTTTTGCCGCCGAATTTTCCTATGCCTAACATTTCTCCAATGTCTACATGTTTGCTATTCTTCTTTTTCATAAAACATCTTTCAAAATATTGACATTCAGAACATTCTGTTGATGGTTCTAAAATTGGTGCTTTTTGTTCTTTTAGAAGATTATTTAGTACTCTTACTCTTCTAATGACTTCTTCAAACATTTTCTTATTTCGTGTGACAGAAAATGTTGTTTCTTTTCTATCTCCACTAACATATACAATAATTCCATCATGTTTATCATATATCCATAAACATGCATTAAGATATAGGACATCATTTGCAACTGGATTTTCTATTTCTTTTTCTGCTGATCTAAAAATTAAAACAATATCGTCAACGAGCATGTCTGTTTCTCCTTTTAGTTTTATTTCATCAATATCGAACTCTTTAGGTTCACTTCCATACTTTTGTTTTCTTAATAATCCTGATAGGAGTTCGTTGAAACCCCTTCTTTCAATTTCTAGAGGGTCAATTCGATCAAAATATGAGCGTCTTAAACATTGAACCACTTCTTGTAAATGAATAGTTTGAAGATTTTCTGAATCTATGTCTAATTGTAATTCCCTTCCAATTGAATCCAACGAATTTTGTATAATTGCTCTAAAATCTCGATCTCCCATCATGATAAATTACCTCGTTTTTTGCCCTCTTATACTTTAGCTCATTATTTGAGTTAAAAATTTAGAGATTCTACTTGCAAATGCTAATGTTACAAAATGGACTCCAAAACCTAAAACTGCTCCAATTATTAAATTCCCTGTTCCAAAGTAAATCCCTAAGAAAATTCCTAATGGCGGTAATGAGAAAATCATACCCATGAAGGTACTAACCCAAATTGTATTAATCATGGTCTCTGTTGAAATATCGTTTTTCTTTTTAGGGAATCTAATCATTTTACAAATTATTCTTCTTGCACGATTAATTTCGACATTGTTACTTCAGTAGGAATTTTTTGTTCTACTGCATATGCAATTGCTGCTAAGTTTCTTACTTCAAATGAGGTCAATTTTGTAATTCCCACAATTGTTGCAAAACTAAACATTTTTGAAAATGATCTAGTTGATGCATTATAAAGTGCCATTTCAAATGATCTTTCAAATTCAGCTACTGCATCTAATTCATTTTCATTTTGAGAAATCAAATTTTTATATTTTGTATTTGTTAATTCACCAAATGCATCTCTAATTGATGCAGCAGAAATCATTCTTCCTAACAATTCTTTTGTAATTGTTGCTGTTTGTGTAACAATCAAATCTTGAATTTGTGCTTCCTCCAAACCCCATAATTTTCCTCTGATTACACTTAGAAGATTATAGAAATCAACATCCATTCCAACTAATTTAATCACGTCTCTGTCTCTGGTATTTTTTAAAGCACGACCTAACTGAAGATATAAAATTTTATCAAAATATGTGTCAAAAATCTGAAGATTTTTCTGTTCATTGTACAGTGCTGCTGCTTTTGAAATCTCTTCACCAAATTGTACAGAGTTCAAACTGGCAACTGTTTCTTCAAGATCTTTGGAAACAAGTGCTTTGATTATGATGTCTCTTTGTTTGATAAGTTCTTCAGCATGTAAGTTGATGTGAGTTTCAATTTCTTCTTGTGATTTATCTAATACCTTTCCTTTCAAAATTAACTTCAAATTTGATACAATGAATTTCATGTAATATGCATCTAAAATTGGTGAATCTCCAGCTGTTTTAGCAATTGAATAATGTACATCTGCTAAATGTCCTCGTAGACCTGATTCTATTCCTTGTGATGTGTATGGTTTTTGAACATCTGAAACTGCATCACCATAAATTGTATTTTTAATTCTAGTCATTAATTCTTCAAGATCTCTTGATTCTGCTAATGTCTGAAAATCGGATCTATGGAGTAATTTTCCTCTTTGACTGTATGATTTCACAGATGCATAGACGTTTTTTCCCATAATGAAGCGTCATGAATTACGGATTTTAATGTTTGGCGATCTCAATTAGGCTGAATTTTTACCCAATTTTATCTAAAAATGCGGTTGCTTCCTTTTTTTCTGGATTTGTAAATTTCAAAAATGCTGCAAGAATTTCTTTTTGAATAATTAGACTTTCATCTGATATGTTCTTTAATTTTGTAAGATCAAATGGTAATAATTCCTCTATTTTATCTTCACAAAATGCTTTTACATATTTCTGAAAAATTGAATAGGTGAAATTTGGACTATTAATCATGAATTTCATCAAAATTTTCTCAAACTCTTTATCTTCAGAATCTGATTTTGAAAAAAATTCTTTTAACTGTGATGACATATTTTCAATTCCATTAATTGCTAATCCAACTAGAATTCCTTTTTTTGTTAAATGATAATATGGAATTCCTTTTTCTTGTAATGCTTTAGGTCCTCTTTTTAGTGGTAATCTACCGTCTTCTTCTGCGATCTCCATTGGGAGTAAAATTTCATCTAGATCTCTGAAAATTCCAGAATAGATATTTTTCCAAGCAATTTCTTGCTTTTTTGCAATTTTTTGTGAAATACCTGTTCTCGTTCTTTCAGCTGGATTTCCACCACTTCCAAGAATTGTTATGATCGCTCTTTGTCTTTTTGCTTCTCCTGTTAGATCGTTATCCTTAGTCTTGAATGTGTCAAAAATTGCTAATTTCCCCTTTGATTTTGCCTTCATTTAATCACCTTTAACATAAATTTCATTTTCTATGTTACTATCATAATATTTCATTATATAATAACTTACTTTTTGATTAATTTTAGTGTCCTCAGTGCTTTAATAATATTCAATTTCGTTAAAATCTAATGAATTCTAGAAACTACAAGTATGCTCTATTACTTGTAGCCGCAGTATCTATCACAGCAACTGGTGCTATGTCACAAGCATATGCACAAAGCGTTGATGATGGTATGGACGGATACGTCAAGGGAACTAGTGGAATTTACACTGGTAACCCTAACGAATGTTGGTACGAAGATGGAGAAGGTGGATATCTACCATGTCTTATAGACACTGGTGATACAGCATGGATGCTCACCGCTACATCAATGGTACTTCTCATGTCACCTGGAGTCGGTTTCTTTTATGGCGGATTAGCCAGATCAAAGAACATCGTCAACGTACTCGGTATGACCTTAATTGTAATGGGTCTCATGTCAGTACAATGGATTCTATGGGGATACTCACTAGCATTTGGTGGAATTGATTCTGACGCAAATATGTTCATGGGTAACTTGGATTATGTTGGCTTCAACATGGTATCAGCTTGGGCACCGCTAGGTGAACTTGGTGCATGTGCTGACACATGGTCTGCAGCTTACCAGATGAATGAATTTAAGGACGGCGAATATTGTAGTCAAAGTTGGCCTGGTACAGTACCACACCAACTCTTTGCAATGTTCCAGGGAACCTTTGCAATCATCACCCCAGTACTCATTATTGGTGGTTTGATTGACAGAATCAAATTCAGCGCATTGATGATATTCGTACTCTTATGGGGAACCTTCGTTTATGACCCAATAGCACACTGGGTCTGGGGAGGCGGATACATAGGAGGAGGATCATTAGACCTCGATCCAGATCTTTCACCATCGTACGCATTAGACTTTGCAGGTGGTACTGTAGTACACATTTCTTCAGGATTTGCGGCATTGGCCGGAGCTTTAGTCCTAGGCAGACGTCTTGGATATGGCAAAGTCCCAATGGAACCACACAACATCCCAATGGTAGTCCTCGGAACAGGAATACTCTGGTTTGGATGGTTTGGATTCAACGCAGGTAGTGAAGTAATGGTAGACGGCATTACCGTCAGCGCATGGACTGTTACAAATACCGCAACTGGTATGGCCGCAGTTACTTGGGTGCTCATGTCTTGGGCACATACAGGAAAACCAAGTATTGTAGGAGCCGCATCAGGAGCAGTAGCAGGATTGGTAACAATCACACCAGCTTCAGGTTGGGTAGGTCCAATGGCTGCAATTATTATGGGAATTGCCGCTGGAACAGTTTGTTATGCATGTGTAGCATTCAAGAACGCACGCAAATGGGACGACGCATTAGATGTATGGGGAATACACGGAATGGGTGGTCTTACAGGTGCAATTTTGACTGGTACATTAGCTAGCCCACACGTTTGGGATACTGGAGACGGTATCGGAGCATGGACTGGCACCGCAGAAGGAATGGAACAGCAAGCAATCAGCATCTTGGGTGCAGTAATATCCATAGGATATGCATTCGGTGTAACCATTGTAATTCTAAAAGTAATGGATGCCGTTTGGCCTGGCGGAATCAGAGTCACTCCAAAAGAAGAGGAGATTGGTCTCGATTTGGCACAACATGGCGAAAGAGCATACGTAAACGAATAGAAAAAACACCCTTTTTTCTTCTTTTTATTTAATTATCCCCTACACTATGTGTAATGGATTTTCCTAAAATCTTCATGAACAAAACCAAATGAATTTACATTTCAATCTTTAATCAAATTTATGTTAATTTCCACATCTGAATTAAATTCAATTATCAATAATCGTGATATCGTAATTGCTGACACTCGCTCTTTCAAAGAATATTCTGAAGGTCATATTCCTGGAGCAGTTCATTTGGACTTATTTGCATTTCATTGGATTGATACAACAAAAAAGGGAATTGAGAATTTTAATGATCAAGCAAGAAAACTATTTTCATTTCTTGGTGTCACTCCCGAAAAGCAAGTGATCTTTTATGATTCAATATCTGGAATGCTTGCAGCCAGAGGTGTATGGATGTTGATGTATTTTTCACATCAAAATGTCTCTATGTTAGATGGTGGAATTACAAAATGGAAAAAAGAAAACCTCTCAATTGAAACAAAAGCAAATAATTTCAAACCATCAAATTTTTTAGGAAAAATCAATCCTGAAATAATTTCTGGATTTGAACATATTAGAGATAATTTAGATAATTTGAAAATAATTGATGCTCGTTCTACTGGTGAGTATGACGGAACTATAGTAAGAGCTGCTCAAACTGGACATATACCTAATTCTATCAATATTGATTGGAATCAAAATATCTCTGAAGATGGCACCTTCAAAAATGATGATGAATTATCTAAAATGTATGACATACCAAAGGACTCTGAAATCGTCACTTATTGCCAGGGAGCATATCGAGCTGCCAATTCATTTTTAGTTTTAAAAAAACTTGGATTTCAAAATGTCAAAGTGTATTTAGGATCTTGGGGCGAATGGGGAAATAATCTCAAATTGCCTATAGAATGAATTAAAGTATTGTGACAAAATTAAAGGTAGAAAAATTTCAAGTTTAGTAAAAGCAATAAAATAATTTTATAATTTATTTTTTCTTCCAGATGAACTGATTGTAAATTAGTTCTGGTCTAATTTGTCTAAATGGTTGTGCACCACCACTGTACCATTTTGTAAAGAATTCATACAAGTGCAATCTGAGAGACTGGATGTATACAATTAATCCTTCAATCATCATAATTCCCAAGTTTCCTCCAATGATCATTGCCATTGCAGCACCTGATTCCATTCCTCCTAGAGACTTGAATGCATTGTTAACTGTCATTAATAACGCAGCATGCACCAGCAGCATAATTCCAAGTCTAGCGTAACTGATTGTGTGGGCTAGCGCTTCTACTGTTTTACCTAAGAATACTTCCATCACAACATTTGCTGCTGAACCTCCATCTTCTGGATGCTTCTTTGCATGCATAATTCCTCCAATCATCATCATAACCATTGATGCAATTACAATAATTACTGCAATTCTTGTAACAATCCAAACTTGTGCCCAATCACCTAAGAATATTGTTACCCAAGGAACTGCTTCAGTATGCACTTTAGAATACATGTTCATGACATCATAGTTTGCACCAATTGCACACATCATGATAACGACAATTCCGCCGTATAGTGTGATGCTTGGAATTGCTTCCATGAACATTACAAATTTTTTGCCCTCTTGAGCTAATTTCTTAACATGTAGAATCATTGCCCAAACTAAATGAACAATTCCAATGAATAATGATACTTTGAGGATGTTAATTACTTGTTCAAATGTTAATTCTGCAACACTGATAATTCCTACAAGCCAGCTTACTGAATGCAAAGCTCCTCCTTTTTCTAATAATCCTCCTAACGGTCCTAAGTACTCAAGGTGGAATCCAAACGCTTCACCGGCTCCAACACCCGCTATAGCTGCAGATGCTCCGGAAATTGCAATTAGCATTCCCCATCTTGAAAGGTTACCTTGTCCTTTGAATTTGAATAATAATCCCATTCCCATTAACAATAATCCGTGACCAACGTCTGCAAACATCAATCCGTAGAAAATTGGCCACATCAAAGCAATCATAGGTGTTGGGTCAGCTTCTCCTTTTCTTGGAATTCCCTGACTTTCTGTAATTACTTCAAATGTTCTAACAAATTTTTTGTTATCAAATAAAGTTGGAACTTGTTCTTTTAATTTAGGATCTGTAATGTCTTCAGAAACTGACATCCATTCTTTAGTTGCATTCTTAAATTTCTCTTCCATCTTTACTGGAATGAATCCTTGAATTACTGCAAAATTCTTGGTTCCACCTGGTTTTCTTAGTGTTTCAAGAACGTCTTTTGCAACTTGAGCTTCCTCATGAATTGCTAAAATATCACGTCTAATTTTCTTTGTAATTTTTGCAATTTGTTTTGTAATGGTTGATTGCTTTGAAGTTAATTCTTTAATTTTAGCCTCAGCCATTGCATATGCCTCAGCTGGAACTTGTGGGATTCCTTCAGGAATAGAAAATGGGTTTGCATTGAAACCTCTGAGCACTTTTAATGCTTTATCAGAATCCTCTACACTAGCAATTACTAAAATTGCAGATTTTTCTTTAAGGGCTAAATCATATTTGTAATATGTAATTCCATCTAATGCTCTACTAATTTCCTCATAGTCTTTTGAATCAATAACAAAGAGATTTGTGTAAAAATATTTCATTAATCCAAATCCTGAAAGATCAATGTTTAGCTTTTTTGCAACTTCGAGTGTTTCTTTAAGTGATGTATATTCTTCAAGTGATCGTTTTGTGTCAGCTTGTTCTTCTAAAAGTTTAGCAGGTTCATCAATTATTGATGGTGTTCTTTGAATCAAGTCTTTAACCATATCTTCAATTTCATCAATTTCATAGTCCTTCTTTTTGATCATAGTTCCTTTGAACATAATTTCAAGAATTCCTACCATTTGAGGAACTCCAAGACCTTTGATAACATCATCAATGGATTGGTATGTCTTTTGGGCTTCCAATAACAAATCATCAATTTCTGGAGTTACTGTATCGTTATCTGTATCAAGTTTATGAAACCATTCAAATTCAGTTAGTCTAGAAATGGCCTTTGGCGACTCAGATCTTGGTAAAATTATACTTCCAAGTTTCAGATCAGCTATTGCCAAGTTAATCCTCTGAAAATTTCTTAGTTTTTAATATCTTTCTCAACCAAATTTTCTTTTCCAAACATTAAAATCTATTACGAATAAACGCGTGATGTTGGCAAATTCTTCTCTTGAAAAGACGATTGACAAGATTCTCGATCAGACTGAACAGGATGTATTGTCCAATTTAGATGGAGCACTTAGCGATTCTCATCAAACTCTTGATAATTCTGTGACTAAATTAGAAGATGAATATGACAAAATTGTTGCAGATGGACGAAAAGAGGCAGACAAACTAGAAAAACAAATAGTTGGAAGTTCTGACATTGAAGCCAGAAATAAACAACTTTTAGCCGTTGAAGACGCTGTTTCTCGAGTTTTCACAAAAGCAGTAGAAGAAATTTCAAATTCTGATCGTAGCGGTGATTATGCAAATCTCATTAAATCATTATTAGATGAATCAACTAAAGTCTTAGGAACATCTGAAGTTACAGTATTTACAAATTCTAAAGATCGTGATGTAGTTCAATCAACGTTAGGTAGTTTTGCTGGTTCTGAATTATCATCTGAAACAATTGAATGCATTGGTGGTGTTAAAATCCAATCTAAAGATGGAGCTATGAAATTCGATAATACTATTGACGCAAAGATCGATCGATTAAAGCCTTTAATTAGGAAAGAAATTGCAACAAAATTCGGGGTAAAAGAATAAGATGACAGCACAAGGCAGAATTGTATGGGTAAGCGGTCCAGCAGTTAGAGCTGATGGAATGGCAGATGCCAAAATGTATGAAACTGTCACAGTAGGAGATTCAAAATTAGTCGGTGAAGTAATTAGACTAACTGGAGACGTAGCATTTATTCAAGTTTATGAGTCAACAAGTGGATTAAAACCAGGTGAACCAGTAATTGGAACCGGAAACCCACTTAGTGTATTATTAGGTCCAGGAATTATTGGACAACTTTATGACGGAATTCAAAGACCACTAAAAGAATTATCAAAAGCATCTGGATCATTCATTGGTAGAGGTATTACCACAACTCCTGTTGATATGGAGAAGACATACCACTTTGTTCCAACTGCAAGTAATGGCGATGAAGTTTTACCAGGTAATGTAATTGGAACTGTTCAAGAAACTGATCTTATTGAACACTCTATTATGGTTCCACCAAACCACCCTGGCGGAAAAATTTCAAACCTTGTATCTGAAGGAGATTATAATTTAGAAACTGAATTAGCAACTGTTGAAAAAGACGGTCAAAACGTTCCACTCAAAATGTATCATAGATGGCCTGTAAGAAAACCACGTCCATATAACACAAGATATGATGCAACAGTTCCATTACTTACTGGGCAACGTGTAATTGATACATTCTTCCCAATTGCTAAAGGAGGAACTGGTTCAATTCCTGGAGCATTTGGAACTGGAAAAACTGTTACATTACACCAAATTGCAAAATGGGCTAATTCACAAGTTGTTGTTTACATTGGATGTGGAGAAAGAGGAAATGAAATGACTGAAGTATTAGTTGAATTCCCACATCTTAAAGATCCACGAAGTGGAAAACCTCTAATGGATAGAACTGTCCTTGTTGCAAATACTAGTAACATGCCAGTAGCAGCAAGAGAAGCAAGCATCTACACTGGAGTTACAATTGCAGAATATTACAGAGATATGGGTAAAGACGTCGTTCTTGTAGCAGATTCAACAAGTAGATGGGCTGAAGCACTAAGAGAAATGAGTGGTAGATTAGAAGAAATGCCAGCAGAAGAAGGTTATCCATCTTATCTTGCATCTAGATTAGCCGAATTTTATGAAAGAGCAGGTCGTGTTAGAGCAGCTGGAAGTCCAGACCGTGATGGTTCTGTAACTTTGATTGGTGCAGTTTCACCATCTGGTGGTGACTTTACAGAACCAGTTACAACACACACAATGAGATTTATCAAAACTTTCTGGGCATTAGATGCAAAACTTGCTTACTCTAGACACTATCCATCAATTAACTGGATGAACAGTTACTCTGGTTATCTTGGCGATATTGCAAAATGGTGGGGTGAAAATATCAGTGAAGATTGGTTTGGAATTAGAAATGAAGCTTATGGAATTTTACAAAGAGAAGATACTCTAAAAGAAATTGTAAAACTCTTAGGTCCAGATGCATTACCTGATGAAGAAAAACTCATCTTAGAAATTGCAAGAATGGTAAAGATTGGTCTCCTTCAACAAAACTCATTTGACGATGTTGATACATACTGTAGTCCAGAGAAACAATTCAAATTATTGAAATTAGTTGTTGATTTCTACAAACAAGGTCAACAATCTCTTAAAGAAGGAGCATCACTTGCTTCAATTCGTGAATTACCTGTTGTTACATCATTGCTTAAAGCAAGAATGGATATCAAAGATGATGAGATGCCAAAACTTGATCAATTAGAAAACGACATGAAAGAACAATTCAAAAATATTTCAGGAGTGAAAGTTACAAATTGACCACTGAAGGCGGAGTTCAATACAGCAAAATTGCTGAAATTAAAGGACCTCTTGTAGTAGTTGATGATGTAGAAAATGCAGCATTTGACGAACTCGTAGAAGTTGAAACTAATGATGGCGAAAGAAGACTAGGTAAAGTTCTTGAAGTTGGAAACGGTAAAGCAATCGTCCAAGTCTTTGAAGGAACTACTGGATTATCTATTTCTGGAACCAATGCAAAATTTGTAGGTAAAGTAATGGAAATGCCAGTATCTAAAGAAGTACTTGGTAGAGTCTTTGATGGATTAGGAAGACCAAAAGATGGATTACCTGATCCAATTGCTGATAAATTTATTGATATTAACGGTGAACCAATGAATCCAGAACAACGTGAATATCCAAAAGATTTCATTCAAACTGGTGTATCTGTAATTGATGGATTAATTACTCTTGTAAGAGGACAAAAACTTCCAATCTTTTCAGGTTCTGGTATGTCACACAACTTACTAGCAGCACAAATTGCAAGACAAGCATCAGTAGTTGGTACTGATGATGATTTTGCTGTAGTCTTTGCAGCAATTGGTGTGCAATACAGTGAAGCAGAATACTTTAGAAAAAGTCTTGAAGAATCTGGTGCACTAAAAAGAAGTGTTCTATTTTTGAATACAGCAGACGATCCTGCAATTGAAAGAATTATCACTCCTCGTGTAGCATTAACTGTTGCAGAGTATTTGGCATTTGAATTAGGAATGCATGTTCTAGTTATTCTTACAGATATGACAAACTATGCTGAAGCACTAAGAGAAATTAGTGCAGCAAGAGAAGAAGTTCCTGGAAGAAAAGGATATCCTGGTTATCTTTACACTGACCTTTCAACACTTTACGAAAGAGCAGGAAAACTAAACGGTAAGAAAGGAAGTGTTACACAAGTTCCAATTTTATCAATGCCATCTGATGATATTACCCACCCAATTCCAGATCTTACTGGTTACATTACAGAAGGTCAAATTGTAGTTGGTAGAGATTTATTCAGACAAGGAGTATATCCACCAATCAATATTTTGATGAGTCTTAGTAGATTGATGAAAGACGGAATTGGTGAAGGAAGTACAAGAGATGATCACAGTGAAATTGCTAACCAAGTTTATGACGCTTATTCTAGAGCACAAGAAGTTAGAGCATTAGCAGGAATCGTTGGTAAAGCAGGATTAACTGAAATTGATTTGAAATACATGGATGTTGGTGATGTCTTTGAGAAAGAATTCCTTTCACAAGCAACTGATGAAAATAGAACAATTGAAGAAACACTTGCAATCTTGTGGAAGATTGTTTCAAAACTTCCAAGAAATGAAATTACCAAGATTAAAGATAAATTCGTAGATCAGTATTATCAGGGCGAGTAACAAAAATGTCATTTGGACAAAATGTTGCTGCGACAAAAATCGAACTTTTCAAATACAAAAAATCAAGTCAAGTTGCTGTAATGGTACAGGGAATTTTAGATGATAAACGTAAAGTTTTGTTAAAAAATATTGAAGAAATGATTGAAGAGGCTTCAAAAGCAAGAGGGGGAATTTGGGATCCATTACAAGATATTTACAAATCTGTAAATGAAGCATATTTAGCTCTAGGTACAAACACAGTTGATTCTGTTGCAGAATCTACTCCTCCTGTAATGGAAGTTGATGTTAACGTTAGAAGAGTTGTAGATGTTAAAATTCCTGCATTGTCAGTAACTGAAAAAGATACAAAATCAATGCCATATGGGTTTGCAGATACCAATTCTTCAATAGATCGAGGTGCAAAACAAATCAAAGAATTATTGCCAAAAATTTGTAAAGCTGCAGAATACGAAAATTCTATCTTTAGCCTTGCAAAAGCACTAGAAAAAACACAAAAACTGCTAAATGCACTAGAAAATGTAATTATTCCTCAATATCAGCATAAAATTAGATTCATTCTTGCTACTCTTGAAGAAAGAGAAAGAGAAGAATTCGCAAAGTTAAAAAAAGTGAAGGCTAAGATGGAGAGTAGAGATAATGGCTAAAGAAGAGATTAAAAAATTAATTGAAGATTCCAAGAAATCTTTAGATCAGGATAAAGATAATTTTTCAAAATCGATCAAAGATGATCTATCTAGTTTCAAAAAGAAAACACTATCCAAAATTTAATTCAAATTCTTATCATGATTTAAATAAGGAACTTATCGAGTCCAATTTACAATGAAAACTATTGTCTTGTTACTTTTGGCAGCAGCAGTAATTTCAGTTATCGGATCAACTGGTGTAGCATATGCACAAGAAGATGGTGCATCAAGTGATGGATCATTGAAAATTCTTGGTGCAGGTTTGGCATTTGGTCTTGCAGCATTTGGTGCAGGTATTGGTTTAGGTCAAGTCGGTGCAGCAGGTCTTGCAGTAATCAGTGAGAATCCAGCATTGCAATCAAAAGTATTCATCTTCGTAGGTATGGTCGAATCAATCGCAATCTACGGTATAGTTATGATGTTTATCATCTTGGGACAATAGTCCTTACTACAAACTTTTCAATTTTTAATTTTATTTTCTAATTATATTTTATTTTACTTACATCTAATATTCTTGCACAATATCTACATTTGAGAACCATACCATCTTTGTCAATCACATCCATTATTGATTCGATATGCTCTGTACTGTTTGTAATGCAATCAGGATTAGTACAACGAAATATTTTATCAATTTCATTTGGAAGTGCAACTCGTCTTTTTTCAATTAATTTGTAATTTTTTATAATATTGATTGTTGCTTTAGAGGCTATTATTGCAATCTTATTTGTATCATCATCTTTTAGAAATTTATTTTCTACTTTGATAATGTCCTTTTTCTTTGATTTTCCACTTGGAACATTCATGGCTAAAGTGATCAAACTGCCATCCTGACCATCAATTCTTAGGGCATCCAGAACCTGTAGGCCCTTCCCTTCATCAATATGATCAATAACTGTGCCTTCTTTGATTCGTCGAACCATTAGTTCAGACTGTTCCATCAGAATACTTTGTATAGTCACTTGTATATATTATTGAAAGAATGAATGAATTCTACAACAAGGACATTATTTCAATCAAGGATTTTAGTAAGGATCAATTAGAAAAAATCTTTACATCAACAGATAAGATGATTCAACTAGATTCATCTCAAAGACGAGAAATTTGTAAAGGAAAAACTTTGGGCTATTTGTTTTATGAACCAAGTACTAGAACTCGTCTAAGTTTTGATTCCGCAATGGCCTCAATTGGAGGCAACTCCTTAGGAATTTCAAATATTTCATCTTCATCAACTCAAAAAGGAGAAAGTCTTGCAGACACTGTAAAAATAATGTCTATCTATTCAGATCTTCTTGTTTTGAGACATACTTTGGATGGTTCAAGTAGATTTGCTTCAGAGATTTCAGATAAACCTGTAATTAATGCTGGTAGCGGTACTGAAGAACATCCTACTCAAGCAATTCAAGATTTGTATACAATCAAAAAAGAAAAGAAAAAGATTGATGGATTAAAAATTGGTATTGTTGGAGATTTGAAATATGGAAGAACAGTTTATTCACTATTGTATGGTTTAGGCAACTATGATGTTGATGTTCGCTTAATTTCACCTGAGTCTTTGAGAATTAGATCTGACTCAACTTATGATATTAAAAAGAATATTGACTTTACTGAATCAACTAAACTTGAGGATCATATTGATGAACTAGATGTTTTGTATGTAACACGAATTCAAAAAGAAAGGTTTCCAGATGAAGAAGAATATCTAAAAGTAAAGGGCAGTTATGTAGTTGGACAAGATTTAGTTAATCAAATGAAAGATGATTCAATTATTTTACATCCATTGCCTAGAATTGATGAAATTTCTACTGAAGTTGATAAAACAAAAAATGCTAAATATTTCCAACAAGCTGAATATGGAAAATATACCCGTGCTACATTGCTAGGTTTAACATTAAATGAAAATGGATTCTAATTTCTTTGGCTTCCGTATTCCATATATTTTGAAACCGTAAAAGATGATTAAATGAGTGAAAAAAAAATTATTCCAATTTTTCCATTAGACTTAGTTTTGTTTCCTAGACAGGAACTACCTCTTAGGATTTTTGAGCCTCGATACAAACAACTTGTAGATGATTGCATGCTTGGTGATGGCCAATTTGGTGTTTGCTTGATTGATGAACAAAAGTCAGTTAATGGATGGAATTCTCCAAAATTAGTTGGAACAATTGCCAAAATTAGTAAATGTGAGGATGTTGAACTTGATGGATTACAACTTCATATTGAAACAATGGGGAGAAATTCGTTTAGAATAAAAAAAATTATTCCACCTGTCCTTTCCCAACCTGATAATTATGATCCACTTTCAGTTGAGGGTCATCAAGAAATATCAAAAATTCATGAGGAAATTGGCACTCAAGAAAAAATGTACATACGAGCTGAAGTTGAATTGATCCCTGAAATTGATGAAAATATTTCTTTAGTGCGATGGAAGTCATTAATTGAATTATGGAAAAAGAAAATTATTCATCAGGCCTTACCACAAATTGTTGAATCTCATGCCCTAGATCATGTTTTAGAACAATACTATCTAACTAGCGATTCCCCAACTATTGATTATATTTACTCTCTAGCAGCACTTGGTGCAAAGGATCCTAATGAACTTCAACCACTTTTAGAAGCAACAACTATGGAAGATCTTATAGAAACGACTAAAGAATTACTGACAGTAAAATAGGCCTATAATCGGAGTATGATGTTGTCAATAAAAAAAATTTTAATTTTTTCAATCATCTTTTGTCTGTTATTTCCAGCAAGTAGTGTTTACGGACATGGTTTAGGAATTGACACAATTTCTTCAATAAGTATTCAAGAAAAACAATTTTCTGTTTCTATAGAAATGCCAATGTATTTTGAAAATGAACAGGAGCAAATTACAATAACTGCAACAGATAATGAAACTGATGAAAATGTAAATAATGTGACATATCTTATTGGAATTTTTTACAAAGATGAAATGATATTGAGAAATTACTTTTTCGCTGAAAATGGAATTTTACCAATTACTGTTACACCAACAAATGATGGAGATATTACAATTGTGGGAGAAAAGGATTCATTACTTGGAGCATGGTATGGTACTGAATTCAATCCCGTAGAAATCACAGGTCCAATTTTTAATTCAGGAGGGTTGTATACCTTTGAAATTGAGATTAGAACAATTGATGAGCCCACAAACATCATAGAGGACTCTGGTGTGTATACTGCTGATTTAACCATCGTCGAGTCCAAATCTTTTACACAAAAAGATCAAAATAATCAAGATGTAGAATTTGGTACTAAATCATATTTTGATTCAATTTCAAATTTTCAATATGATTCTGATAAAAAAGAAGTAACTTTTGAAATGCCATTTGATTGGAATGAAAGTAAAATGTCTCACGTGAATGTTATTCATGTTGAAACACAGTTTCCAAAAGATTTTGAAGAATTTTTGAGTCCTAGTTACACTGGCCATGTAAATGATATCAAATTATTCAAATCTTCAGTTACTGTAGATGATTATACTTATGATGATGAACGTACTGTTCATTTTGTTTTATTGCAAGATCATCTTCGTTATTTGAAAAATGAGATGCGTGAATTAGAACAACCATTACCCGACAAAATTGAGTTTAAATTATCTGCAAGTGAAGAAACTAAATTTCCTTTAATTGCTTATACTGCAAGTGAAGAATTCAAAGTCAATTTAGCATGGGATCCTAAGGATATTGAGGTTGAAGTTCCAACTAATTTTGTTTTCACAATTAGAGATAGTTACACTGATTCACCAATGAGACTTTCTGATTACACATTTGTAATTATTCAAAACAACAAAGAACTTCATCGTGTAAGTGATAATGCTGAAGTAGGTGGAGATTTTGAAAAGTTCACATTTTCTGAAGGTCAGACAGGACCTACAATAGTTAAATTTGAAAATATTCGAAATACTGGACAAGAAACAGAATTTGCTTTTGTTGTTGTTGATAAAACATTTGGAGAAAAGAAATCTGCAGTAGTTGAACAAGTTGTAGATGAACCAGTTGCAACACCTCAAGAGTCATCTGAAGAAGGTGGCGGTTGTCTAATTGCAACAGCAGCTTACGGCTCAGAACTTGCACCACAAGTCCAGATGCTTAGAGAAATTCGTGACAACCAATTGATGAACACAGAATCTGGCTCTGCATTTATGTCTGGATTTAACGAATTGTATTACTCATTTAGTCCAACAATTGCAGATATGGAACGTGAAAGTCCAATGTTTAAAGAAATTGTAAAAGCTGGATTAACTCCAATGCTCTCAACTTTGGCAATCATGGAAAGTGCAGAAACTGAAAGCGAAGTCTTGGGACTTGGATTATCAGTTATTGCATTGAATCTTGGAATGTACATCGGACTTCCAGCATTTGG
>Ga0209630_10001126_pt1 | contig 29615 bp, 26 predicted proteins | sample COG_01_FD_184745 | JGI IMG/M metagenome (GOLD analysis project Ga0209630, IMG submission 184745) | Pelagic Microbial community sample from North Sea - COGITO 998_met_01 (SPAdes) (version 2) | ecosystem: Environmental > Aquatic > Marine > Neritic zone/Coastal water | place: Helgoland, sampling... | reverse complement strand
CGGCTTGTTCTTGTTCAAACAAGGCATCAAAGTTTACCGGAGCAAGCAACAGCTGCGGGAAACCACCACGTGTAACCACATCCGAAACCGTTTCACGCACAAACGGAAACAGAATATTTGCACAAATAATCGCCAACATACGATCAATAACATCTTCAGGTAGGTTTCTAATCATAAATATACCTGCCTGATTTACCTCAATCAGATATGCAACCTTATCTCCCACCTTAACCGTTAAGGTAACCGTTAACACCACGTCAAAATGATCATCGCCAATCGGCGTTGCCTTGTTGGTCATATTCATTTCGACTTCAGGTCGCCACTCCATCTTGAATATTTCTGGTGTGTTTGGTGTTTCAAATGAAATATCTTTTACATAGACCTTTTGCACTAAAAATTGCGCATCATCTGGTCCGTTGCCTGGTTGTGCTGTATTGCTGTCTTGTTCCGCCATGATTTTTACCTATGATTTTTAATATTTATTGTATTGTTCAAAACTTAATTTATTGAATCTATTTCATGCCTTTAGTCAGAGGTAAGTTGGCACTCTGCCATGAGAGGATGCCGCCTTTAAGACTAAACACTTTTTCATATCCTTCGTTCATTAACTTACGCGCCTCTTTTGTAGAAACAGCGCCGGATGCACAACAAAAGATAATTCCGCTTTCTTTATGTTTCTTCAGTTTATCAAGCTGCCCTGATAATTGATCAGCGCTGATGTTAATAGCATCAATAATGTGCCCTTTCTCAAATTCCTCTTGTGTCCGGAGATCGACCACTTTGGCATCTTCACGATTTATAAGCCGGGTCGCTTCGTCAGGCAGTAGCGATTTTACGCCGCTAAGCATATCACCAAACAAATTCCAGATTAATAACATTAATATGGAAACCAATAGTGAAAATAAAAACAGGTGGTTGCCCACAAATTCGGGAAGTCGTTCCATTCAGTGATCTCTTGCTCTGGCAGTATTAAATGAGGGCTGAATAATACGTTATATCGCTCGCTGAAAAAACATATATAGGTAATTCAATCTGTATTATTGATTAATGTGAAGTCTTGTCGGGTTTCATGCTAAAATCCGCGCACTGAAAATAGAGAGTTTTAGGGTTATTACCCAATTACACATACCTGCCACATTTATTATTGAAATTGCAGAATTTGCCGTCACCTCAAAATCCGTTCACTTTTAGTCATCGTCATTAAAACCTCCAATGCAAGTAAGCCATAAACCAACAATTCTGATAATTCTCGATGGCTGGGGTCATACCGATAATACCGTCTACAATGCGATCTATTCCGCTAATAAGCCCACTTGGGAACATATCTGGGAGACTTACCCGCATACGCTGATAAGCGCATCAGGCATAGATGTTGGACTACCTGCTGCACAGATGGGTAATTCAGAAGTAGGCCACATGAATATTGGTTCAGGCCGAATAGTAGACCAGGAATTCACTCGCATTACCCGAGCACTTGAAGATGGTAGTTTTTATAAGAATGAAAACCTTAATGCCGCATTCAATAATGCGGCAGAGAATAACAAAGCGGTTCACTTACTCGGGTTACTCTCCAGTGGCGGCGTGCATAGTCATGAAGATCATGTCTACGCGCTAATGGAATTGGCTGCCAATTGCGGAGTAAAAACAATTTACCTCCATGCTTTTCTGGATGGCCGAGATACACCACCAAAATGTGCAGAAGAATCGATCCATAATGCCCAGCTAAAAATGAAAGAATTAGGTATTGGTCGATTCGCATCAATAATTGGCCGTCACTATGCAATGGATCGTAACAGTCGCTGGGATCGTACCAAACTGGCCTATGACCTCATCAGCCAGGGCAAAGCAGAATATCGCTCGGTCGACCCGTTTATTGCTGTTGATATGGCCTATGCTCGAGGTGAATCGGATGAATTCATCAAGCCAACGGCCATCACAAAACCGGGTGAACCACCGATAACTGTCGATGATGGTGATGTTCTCGTGTTTGCTAATTACCGCGCAGACCGTGCCCGTCAATTAGCGCGCGCATTCACAAAAGCGGAATTCAAGGCATTTGAGCGAGAGCGGGTTCCGAAACTCTCTGCCTTTATCAGCCTGACCTCGTATAAGGCCAGTTATGAATTTCCTGTCGCATTTCCGCCAGTGAGCATGTCCAATGTCTTCGGTGAATACATAGCAAACCTTGGCTTGAAGCAACTTCGAATCGCGGAGACAGAGAAATACGCCCATGTCACTTTCTTCTTCAATGGCGGCGAAGAACGTGTTTTCGAAGGTGAAGATCGCATATTGGTACCTTCACCACACGTCGAGACTTATGACAAACAACCAGAGATGAGTGCTGACGAGATCACTGAACGCCTCATTGAGTCAATAAATAGTCAGCAATACGATGCCATCATCTGTAACTATGCAAATGCCGACATGGTCGGTCATACCGGTGATTTCAAAGCAACCATATCGGCCATAGAAACCATTGATAAATGTCTCGCCAAGGTGATCGAATGTACACAAAAAGTTGGCGGTGAAATCATGATCACTGCCGATCATGGAAATGCAGAGCAATTAAAAGCCTATACTACTGAGAAGGTTAAATCCCAGGCACATACGGCACATACCAATAACTTTGTGCCACTCATTTATATTGGCCGGCAGGCAGAATTTCTTCCTGACACCGGGTCATTGTCTGATATTTCCCCAACAATGCTCAATATCATGGGCATCCCACAACCCAAAGAAATGACAGGCAAGTCACTGTTACGACTACAAGAAGAGGACACTACCGCAGTCATCGGCAAGTGAATCACACATGACTCATTTCGCTAACAAAATAAGACCTTTCATCTATTCAATATTTCTCGTTACCTGTTTCACCTCTAATCTAGCCCTAGCTGCTGATGAAGCCAATTCTGCAACAGCCACAGAATTAGAAAACATTCGAACGCGTATTAAAGATGTAGAGACCCGCATTAAATCTGCTCAAGATGAAACGGATAAATTACAACAAGAATTGCGCGAGAATGAAGTAACGACCGCAGAGACATTAACACGACTGCATAATATTGAAGCAAATGTCTCAAAAAAGAATGCTGAGCTCGAAGACCTATTGTTTGAGCAAGCAGAGCATGAAGCGGCGCTCAATAAAGAAAAAGAGAAGCTAACCCATCAAATTCGATCTGCGTATCAGATTGGTCGTAATGACTATATAAAGTTGATTCTTAATCAGGAAGACCCTGCTTTAGTCGGACGCGCACTAGCTTACTACGACTACCACAACCGGGCACGTTCTGAGCGCATCATTCAGGTTAAACAAATTCTGGTCAATCTCGAGAAGATTCAGGCGACTATTAAAGATGAATCGGCACAGCTTGAAGAATTGAGATCCAAACATGAATCTAAATTAAGTGATTTCTACCAGTTTCGTGCAACTCGACGTGATATCAGCACACGCCTACAAAAATATATAGAAGAGCAAGGCGTTGAACTCCAGACACTACAAGAAAACGAGCGTGAACTCGGAGTACTATTTCAGGGATTAAAAAAGGAAAAAGCGGTAACGATAGAAATGTTTGAGGACATGCCGCCTTTCAATACGCTTAAAGGTAAATTGACCTGGCCGGTAAAAGGGAAATTACTAAAAAGGTATGGCGCCAATAAGAAAGGTGGCGACCTTAAATGGCAAGGCGTTCTTATTGATGCAGAAACAGGCACCAACGTTATGTCTATTAGTACCGGTAAAATAGTCTTTGCAGACTGGTTTCGTAATCTCGGTTTATTAATCATTATCGACCATGGTGATGGCTTTATGAGTTTGTATGGGCACAATCAAAACCTATTGAAAAACACCGGCGATTGGGTGCTAGCCGGTGAAACGATTGCAACCGTCGGAGACAGTGGCGGTCAAAGCGATACCGCTCTTTATTTTGAAATCAGAAAAGGGGCAGAGCCGCTAAATCCGTCACATTGGTGCAAACGATAAAACCTCTGATTAATAGCACTATCAAGCATATTGCTGCGTGTTCACCCCTCAAGGGAGTACCGAGGACCTCGCTCATCCCGCGCCTATCTATTATGATATGTCTTGGGGGATTCGCTGCGGAACGCCTTGCAATGTTCGGTCTTCGTTCCCGACGCGACTCTACCGCTCACATCCTTATGAGCGTCTTGTTATCTCTATTAATCAGAGGTTTTACGACAATTAATGAGTTGTCATATACAGCAGAGCGCGGTTATGCTTAACCATACGCTGTGTAATGAACTTGTTAAGTATTAATCAATCAAGATAGTTTATGCATGTCAGCCTGAACGGAGTTAAAGAATGTCATTATTGAAAAATTTCACTACCACCCTATCGTTGTCACTGTTATTAACACCAATTGCGATAGCGAACACAGAACAAGACAACGAGGCTGACACCCTGCCATTAGATGAGCTTCGCATTTTTTCTGAAGTTTTTGCTAAAGTTAAAAATGACTATGTAGAAAGTATTGATGATCGAGAATTAATCGAGAATGCAATACGCGGCATGTTGGAAGGGCTGGATCCGCATTCAGCTTACCTGGATAAGGAACATTACGAAGATCTACAAGAAGGGACATCCGGCGAATTCGGCGGACTCGGCATTGAAGTCGGCATGGAAGATGGTTTTGTCAAAGTCATTTCACCGATAGACGATACCCCGGCTCAACGCGCAGGAATTAAAGCGGGTGATTTAATCATCAAATTGGATGAAAAGTCTGTTAAAGGCATGGCTTTAAATGATGCTGTTAAATTAATGCGTGGTAAACCTGGCAGCGATATCATCATAACTGTCGTAAGGGAGGGTGAAGACAAACCAAAAGAGATTACAATAACGCGCGATGTTATCACTGTTAAGAGTGTCCGCAGCAAGATGCTGGAGCCCGGGTTTGGCTATATTCGCATATCGAACTTTCAAACGCATACTGCAGAAGATATGCGCAAGTCACTCGAAAAACTAAAAAAAGAAAATGACAGCGGCTTGAGTGGTTTAATACTCGATCTGAGAAACAATCCTGGTGGCATTCTAAACGCAGCCGTAGGCGTCTCTGATCTGTTTCTTGATAACGGATTGATTGTCTATACCGAAGGTCGAATTAAAGACTCAAAACTCACCTTTACAGCAAAACCTACGGACATGTTAAAAGATGCCCCGATCATAGTTCTGGTCAATGGTGGTTCAGCCTCAGCATCTGAAATTGTTGCTGGCGCGTTGCAAGATCATGATCGCGCAATCATCATGGGCGAACGTACCTTTGGTAAAGGTTCAGTACAAACTATTCTACCAATGAATGATGAGGCCGCATTAAAACTAACCACGGCACGTTATTTCACACCATCGGGGCGCTCTATTCAGGCTTCAGGAATTGAGCCTGATATCATCATAGAAAATATTCGTGTCGACAGGACAGAGGGCCATTCTTCAGCTCAAATCAAGGAATCCGATTTAACGGGCCATCTTGATAATGGTTCTAAAGAAAGTGAAGAAAAAGGTGAGAAAAACAAGACAAAGAAAAAAGAGAAAAATAACGAGCCTTCTCTCGCTGAGACAGACTATCAACTTTATGAAGCATTAAACGTACTTAAAGGCTTGGCGATTCATTTGAAAAAAACAGGATGATGTTATGCGCAGGGACATGCTCCTCTTAAATAAAAAACTGGCTTTACTCTTACTTATAAGTATTAGTTTTATTACGCAATCTGTCTCTGCAGAACGACCCACAATTTCTATCATCATCGATGACATAGGATATCGACATCAAGATGACTTGATGTCATTGACACTTCCCGGACCCGTTGCATATGCAATTCTACCGCATGCACCACACACAGAAAAAATGGCTCAGCTTGCTTCACTAAGAAATAAAGAAATCCTGCTTCATCAACCCATGCAAGCAATGGAAAAAAATGAGTACCTCGGCCCTGGCGCGTTAACGTTGAACATGTCACAAGAGGAATTTCTACAGACCTTAAATATCAATATAAGCGCGGTACAAAACCTGATAGGTATTAACAATCACATGGGCAGCTTGTTAACAAGACACCCCGGTCATATGCAATGGTTAATGGAGACAATGAAAGCAAACGGTCAGTTTTATGTTGATAGCTTAACAAGTGATGACAGCGTTGCCTCTAGATTAGCAAAAGAAAATAATATCCCTTACTTAACACGCGATGTGTTTCTGGATAACAATCTCGACGAAAAATATATCCGTGGTCAATTTATGGAGTTGGTTAAAGTAGCCAAACGTAAAGGCTCTGCCTTAGGCATAGGTCACCCACACCCGGCTACGACTGCTGTTCTATCAAAAGTTCTAAAAGATGTTCAAAAGTACGGCGTCAAGATTATTAGCTTAAAGTCTCTTATTAAGAAGAGAGCAAAGGGAAAATATTATGTACAAGGTCCTGATGCCACTAGCTCAGGACTCTGAAAAACCGAAGCATTCCCATTATAAATATGCGTCAGTAATATTCTAACTTTAGATTCTAATCTAAAAGATATTGACTAAACCAATCTCTAGCCGCTGAACTCGATTCATCAAATGAATCGATATAGGCATCAAAATGTCCGCCGTCTAACACGACAATTTTTTTCGGTTCTCGTGCTGTTTCATAAGCAGCAAAAGCCAAATCAGAAACTGTAAGAACATCATCGCGTGCCACTAACATCAAAAGAGGTGTTGGGCTAATTGAAGGAATATAAATACCCGGCTCATATTCAATGAACATCTCCACGGACCGAAGTGTGACTTCATTTTTCCAGGAAGGGGCACGTTTATCGTGAGTTTCTCTAAACCATTTCCATGAATCTGCAGTCGGTAGTGCCGCAGGCGCCTGAGGCTGTTCATCTGGCGAAGAGACAACAGGGATCATCGCCGGTTCATCTCCCGCATAACGTGCGGCGCGATCAGCATCAAACATACCGCGCAGTCCATCCCACATATCTGCACGAATAAGCCGACGTGCATTTTCTATCCCTGAAATAATAGGTACTTGAGACACAACACATTTAACTCGCTTATCAATTGCGGCGACAACCAGAACATGACCGCCACTATAGCTTGAGCCAAAAACTCCTATGCGACTTTCATCGGTTTCAGGTAGCGAAATCGCATAAGTGATTGCATCTCGATAGTCACGAACCTGTTGCCATGGATCAATCTCTTGTCTTGGCTCACCATTGCTTGCACCAAAATTACGGTTATCAAAAACTAGTACTGCCATTCCAGCAGCAGCAAAGACTTCACCGTACTTATCAAGATACATTTCTTTAACAGCAGAATAACCATGCGCCATTACAATGACCGGTACAGCATTCTTAGCATCATCGGGTAGATACAACCAACCACGTAAAGTGGTGTTATCTCCTGTTTTAAACTCAACATCTTTCCGTTGCATAAACGCCTCTTATTGTTTAACTAGGTTCCCATCTCGGTCTCTGTTCCAGACTAAACTATAGCGCCCACATCCTTGTAGACGTGCGCGGTAATGACGAATATAAAAAGTCTACTTCTGTTGCCACGATAGAAATAACAACATCATTCCGGAAAAACCTAGCAACCAGGAAACAATTGGTACCGATGCAAATACACCATGCGTTGTATTATCAAGTGCATAAATAATCGAGGAAGATAATAAGAAGCCTGAGCCGACAACGGCCATGACTGTGCTACGATTGTAAACCTTCATCTCCTGTCGCAAATGATGTATCTCTTCCGATTTGTTTTCCATTTCTATCTTGCCATCATGGATTTGATCTAATACATCAAGTGCACGGTTTGGTAGATCTGGTAGACGGTCAATTAGTTTAGGTATATTAAGTTTTACACCTTTCAACAATCCTTTCGCGCCGATGCGTTCATCCATCCAACGCTCCAACTGTGGCCGCGCTGTTTTCCATAGATCGAGTTCCGGGTAGAGCTGTCTACCTATCCCTTCAATGTTAATGATTGTTTTTTGCAACATGATCAACTGTGGCATAATCTCAACATTAAATCGTCGTGCTATTTGAATAAGTCGCTGTAATAACTCACCAAATGAGATTTCATGCATTGGTCTAACGAGTAACGGCTCACAAACTGTGCGTATGGCTGATTCCAGTTCGTCTAAACGAGTCCCTTTTGGCACCCAGCCTGATTCTATATGTAATGCTGCGACACGATGATAATTACGATTCAAAAATGCAATAAAGTTATCTGCCAGGTAGCGTTGATCAAACTCGGTTAATGAACACATGATGCCAAAGTCGATAACCTTGACCATTGCCGACTTACCGGCTTCTGCAGGCCCCACAAAGATGTTACCCGGGTGCATATCTGCATGGAAAAAATTATCACGAAAGACTTGTGTGAAAAATATTTCAACGCCATATTCAGCGAGCCATTTCAGATCAACTCCCGCTGCTTCTAGTTCATCGGTATCACGAACTGAGACACCAGTTACACGTTCCATTGCCAATACATTGCGCCGTGTTAATTCCCAATTTATCTCTGGAACGTAGTAGCGGTCTTCTTTCTCAAAATTACGACGTAGCTGAGAAGCATTAGCCGCTTCTCGCTGCAAATCAAGTTCGTTCAGCAGTGTCTTTTCGAATTCAGTAACCACACCAGTGAAACGCAAAGATTTCCCTTTGCGATAATATCTTTCTCCTTTTTCTGCCAGAAGGTGCAGTAAATTCAGATCTTTACGAATAAGGGTTTCTATGTCGGGACGAATAACCTTAATAATAAAGTCACGACCATCTTTAAGTGTCGCACGATGAACCTGTGCTACTGAGGCTGAGGCCAACGGTGTCTCATCAAATTCTAGAAATACTTCGTTGAGATCACATTCATAGGTATCTTCAATAATCTTGCGTGCGACTTTCCCGGAAAATGGTGCAACAGCATCTTGCAACTTGGCAAATTCGTTCGCGATATCTTCTGGTATCAGATCGCGACGTGTCGATAATATTTGTCCTAACTTGACATATATAGGACCTAATTCTTCCAACATCAAACGCATACGTTGCGCACGCGGTGCTTTTTTTCTACCAAACCAGTTCCACGGAAAAATATAAAATAAGAAACGTACTGGCCTAAATAAATGCGTGGCAAAGATAAACTCATCCAAACCATATTTTATCAATACTCTTTGAATAGCTAATAGACGAAGAATCTGTTCCATAGACTAACTACCCTGCTCTTTATTGTTTATTTTTACTTCGAGTTTATTAATCCGTTGAGAAAGCCGATCGGCATCTTCACGAAGGACGTCAACTTCTTTACAAAATTCTTCGACTAATAAATCATCAGGCAACATGCTAGTCTCAAAACGAAGATACTCACTCATATCCATCGCTAATGTTTTACCCGTATTAGCAGCAAACCGACGGGTACTACGAACAAATTTTCCAAGCTGATAGGCAGCAGTGTCACCTAGCCATTTTGAGAGAGGTTCTTCAAGATCGATTTCGATATTTTGCATGATCGCTTGAAATCGTTGGGCAAGGCCGATGTCACCCATTACTTGCATATCAGTAGGCAAACTAGCATTACCTCGCTTCGATGAGGCTAACATCATTATAAAATTTGTCGGCGAGCCTTTAATTAACACATCGGCTTTATTGTCATAAGCCGTATTAATTACCAGACCAGTTATCGAAGGAAATAAAAACACAGTCAGGTTTGTATTGCTAAATTCGAACGCAACCACCTTGCCTTCCAGCTTTGCTAATGCATGCAGCGTCTCCTCATCGAGACTTAAGGCTTTATTAACCAGATTTTCTATCTGACTTATCCAGACAGGTGCTGTGTTATCAAGAACAGCACTCATAATTTATAACCACGGTGTATAGCAACGACGCCACCAGTGAGATTATGGTATTGGACATTCTCAAAACCAGCCTGCTTCATCATCGATGCCAGTGACTCTTGATCAGGGTGCATGCGAATTGACTCGACCAAATACTGGTAACTTGCTTCATCATTAGCAACAATTTTACCAAACTGAGGAATCAGCTTGAATGAGTATTCATCGTAGAGTTTATCCAATACGGGGGTCACAACCTTTGAAAATTCAAGAATAACTAATTGGGAACCATATTTAAGCTTGCTGTACATTGAGCGTAATGCTGCATCTTTATCTGTCACATTACGTAACCCAAAGGCAATGGTCATACAATCAAAGCTATTGTCCTCGAAGGGCAAAGCCTCTGCATTGGCTTGAACATAATCAATACCTTTGATGATTCCTTTATCTATGAAACGGTCACGTCCTTGTTGCAACATGTCGCCATTGATATCGCATAATGTCACTCGACCATCATCACCCAGTTGCTTATTGATTAGACTGGCAATATCACCCGTCCCACCAGCAAGATCTAACACATGATAGTTTTTCCTGATAGCGCACAAGTGTACCGCCTTGCGCTTCCATAATCGGTGCACACCAAATGACATAACATCATTCATCAAGTCATATTCTGACGCTACTGAGGTGAAGACATCGGCTACTCGACTCGCCTTCTCCTTTGTAGCGACTTTTTCAAAACCAAAATCTGTTGTTGATTGCTCAGTCATTTAATTGCCGAGTATGTCCAGCCTGTTTTAATGCATCCAGATAATCATCCCAGTAATTGTCCTTTGCTTCACCCAGTTCATAAAGGTATTCCCATGTATAAAGACCCGTATTATGTCCGTCATCAAAGACCAACTTAACGGCATAATTGCCGACCGGTTCTATCTCTTTTATATTTACGTTTTCTTTACCTACTTGTAAAACTTCTTGTCCTGCCCCATGACCTTTTACATCTGCAGAAGGAGAATAAACACGTAAATATTCACAAGGTAATTCAAATTTGGCGCCATTATCATATTCTACCTCAAGCACCCGGGATTTTTGATGCAGGTTTATTGAAGAGGGGCTGTGCTTGGGTTCTGTCATGATTTCTTCTTTCTATTAGTATAGATTTTAAATTTATTATCCAGGTTATAGGATGTAACGACTTAGATCCTCATCCTCTACCAATTCATTCAGATTATCATTCACATACTCTGCACCAATTGATATCGATTCGCCATTTTTTTCTGATGCTTCATACGACAATGTCTCAAGTAAACGCTCCATTACCGTATGCAAACGACGCGCACCAATATTCTCTGTAGAGTCATTTACCTGGAAAGCAATTTCTGCGATACGCTGTATACCATCATCGGTAAACTCTATGGTGACTCCTTCCGTCGCCATTAATAATGTATATTGCTCTGTTAATGATGCATCGGGTTCGGTAAGAATCCGTACAAAGTCATCAGCAACCAAAGCACTCAACTCGACCCGAATGGGCAAGCGTCCTTGTAACTCAGGTATGAGATCAGAGGGCTTAGCCAGATGAAAGGCACCTGAGGCAATAAATAAAATATGGTCTGTCTTGACCATGCCATATTTTGTGGTAACTGTACTGCCCTCTACTAGTGGTAATAAATCACGTTGTACACCTTCACGAGAAACATCAGGTCCACTTGTTTCAGAACGACGTGTCACCTTATCGAGTTCATCCAGGAACACTATGCCGTGTTGTTCAACACTTTCAATTGATCGAGCCTTGATATCATCTTCATTTAATAACTTTGCTGCTTCTTCTTCGGCTAATAACTTGAGCGCATCTTTTACAAGCAGTTTGCGCGATTGTTTCTTACCTGAACCCATGTTCTGAAACATGCCTTGTAATTGACTGGTCATTTCTTCCATGCCCGGCGGAGCCATAATCTCAACACCAACACTGGGTGCCTTTAGCTCAACATCAATTTCCTTATCATCGAACTTCCCTTCGATAATCATTTGTCTGAATTTTTCACGTGTCGAATTTATACTTGATTCATGATCATCTTCACCCATCATTCGAGCAGGCGGCAATAAAATATCAAGCACCCTTTCCATCGCAGCTTTATCAGCCTGATCACGTACTTTTTCCAATTCAATTTCGCGTGTTTGTTTAATCGCAACATCAGCAAGATCTCGGATAATTGATTCTACATCACGACCGACATAACCTACTTCGGTAAACTTTGTCGCTTCTATTTTAATGAAGGGCGCTTGCGCTAGTTTGGCAAGTCGTCGAGCAATCTCGGTCTTACCAACACCAGTAGGACCAATCATTAATATATTCTTGGGTGTAATCTCATTACGTATTGATTCATCAACTTGCGCACGACGCCAGCGATTACGTAATGCAATAGCAACTGCACGTTTCGCTGAGTCTTGGCCAATAATATGTTTATTGAGTTCGGCAACAATCGCCTGTGGAGTTAAGTCTGACATTTTGATTTGTTTATTTAATATTATTTTTGAATGACTATTTATAATTCTTCGATAGTTAAATTGGAGTTTGTATAGATACAAATATTGGCAGCGATACCTAAACCTTTTTCAACAATTTCGCGCGCACTCATCTCGGTATTTTCAAACAAGGCTTGTGCAGCAGATTTGGCATAATTACCGCCTGAACCAATTGCCATAATATGGTCTTCTGGCTCTATTACATCTCCATTACCCGAGATAATCAGCGAAGACGTTTTATCGGCAACACATAGCAGTGCTTCAAGTCGACGTAACATGCGATCTGTACGCCAGTCTTTTGCCAGTTCTACAGCCGATCGCATCAGATTTCCCTGATGTTTCTGTAATTTGGCCTCAAATCGTTCAAACAGGGTAAACGCATCTGCTGTGCCGCCGGCAAATCCAGCAATTATTTTTTCGTTATATAAGCGTCGCACCTTACGTGCATTGCCTTTCATGACAGTATCACCCAATGATACCTGACCATCGCCACCAATAACGACATGCTCGTCACGACGTACTGATAAGATGGTTGTGCCTCGGTATTGTTCCACGTTTTTTCTCCTGATATGGGAAGCGGAATTGTACATGAGCGGCACGCTAATGCCCACGCCCATGGTTATTGCAGGATAACGCTATGAGTCCGGTTTCTTGCGATGTGCCCGGGGATGGCTCTTGTCATAAACCTGAGCCAAATGCTGGAAATCAAGATGAGTATAAACTTGTGTAGTACTTATATCCGCATGACCGAGTAACTCCTGGACAGCGCGTAAATCACCACTGGATTCCAACATATGGCTGGCAAATGAATGACGCAACATATGCGGGTGTACATGGTTTGGTAAGCCTTGTTTGATAGCCCATTGTTTTAAACGCTCTTGTACTGACCTGGGACTAATTCGTTTGCCTCGTTGGCTAATAAACAATGCATTTTCGTTTTCATTAACCAGGGATTGTCTTATTTTGAGCCAGTTTTTGATCGCCTGAATAGCATGCTGGCCTACGGGAACGCTGCGCATTTTTTTACCCTTACCGATCACGGTCAATATGCGATCACTAAAATCAATATCACCCATATTGATACTTATCAATTCAGCAAGACGTAACCCAGATGAATAAATCAACTCCAACATGGCACGGTCACGAATCGACAATCCATCTTGATCATCAATCTCGACGAGTTGAACAGTCTGATCTGCATCTAAAACATGGGGCAGTTTACGTGGTGTCTTTGGTGCGATAATACCTTCGGCAGGGTTATTTTTTACCTTCGCCTCATCTAGTAAGTAACGATAAAAAGATCGAATTGCTGACAGGTTACGCTGCAATGAACGCCCACCAATACCCTCGCGATGCCGAGAAGCAACAAAGCCTCTAACTTGGCGACCATCAAGATCAGACCATTTATTTATTTTCTGCTTATTACAAAACTCATGCAGATATGCAAGATCACGTTGATAGGCACTGCGGGTATGCTCAGAAAGATGATGTAAGGTCTTTATAAAAGACTCAAGCAATAACGTCTCGGACGATTGCATAATAAAACTTAATTAATCATTTTTATTTATGCTAAACACTAAACTTGTTCAACCCAAGGCTTTAGAATAAAACTTAATACCTCACCCAGGTTAGCAAGTAATTCAACACCCATTCCTGCTTGAAAACGCTCGGCATCGAAACTACCTATAGAAAGTATTCCACCCCATCCTTGACCATGTAATGGAACCATCACTGAAGATGCAATCTCATCGCCGTCGTCACCAAACAAAAAAACTTGTTGTTGACGTTTCATGCGTCCGCTTAATGGCAAACGTTTATCAATAATGCTTTTAAACAAGGATTGTTCTGCTGTTTCACAACCTGCAAATTCATCTGTTGCAAAACTATCTACAAAAGAAGGTTTTGCAAATAACCTAACGACGGCACGATCCGCATGAAAATTCTTTTTCAAATTGTCATACAAAGTATTAAAAATATCTTTAGGTTCTTCTGCATCCATTAGTGTTAATGCCAACTGATGCATGCGCCTAGCGAGTTCTTCATTCTGGCGTGCAATTTCAATTAGTTCATGTAAGCGCTTGCGTGTTTGTTGGTTTTGTTCACGTAAAACGGAGACTTGTTTTTCAACCAAGGATATAGCTGCACCATGATCATGCGGAATTTTTAGTTCAGATAGAATGTCGGGGTATTTATTAAAAAAGTCCGGATTGTCTTTAAGAAACTCGGACACCATACTTTCTGTAAGATTGTTTGATTCCAGGTTTTCTGTTTCCTGTCCACTCATAATTCAATTTTCCCCTCAAAAACCGTTGTAGCGGGACCTGTCATATAAACTGGTTCGCCTTGCCCTGCCCAGCGTAATGTCAAATGACCACCGCGTAACTCTGCGTCTATTGTCCCCTCCAAATACCCTTGCTGACAAGCAATAACCATCGCCGCACAGGCGCCACTGCCACAGGCCAGTGTTTCACCCGAGCCACGCTCAAAAACACGCAGTTTGAACGCCTGTCGATTCAATATCTCGATAAAACCAACATTGACACTTTCTGGAAATACGCCACTCAGCTGCACCGCAGGACCAATCACATTCACCGGCGCCGAATCGACTTCATCGACAATAATAACGGCATGAGGATTCCCTAATGAGACAGCGCCAAAAGTCAGTTCATCGCCACCAAAAGTCTGGTGATTGCCATCTAAACTCAGTTCATATTCTTCCAGTTGCTCATCGGCTTTTAACGGGATCTTGGCCGGTTCAAACTCAGGCACACCCATATCCACAGTCACACAATTATCGGCATCAATTTGTAAAATAAGACGACCTTTGCCCGTCTCGGCAATAATCCTGTCTTTTGTTACCAATGCTTTTTCTCTGAGATAGACGGCGGCACAACGAGCACCATTTCCGCATTGCATTACTTCACCACCATCGGCATTGAATATTCGGTAACAAACGTCTGTTTCGTGATTTTTCGGTGGTTCAAGCAACAAGACCTGATCGCAGCCGATACCAAATTGCCGATCGGCGATATGCCTGACTTGTTCTCGCGAGAGTGTCAGCGGCTGTGTATAGGTATCGAAAACGACAAAATCGTTTCCAATACCGTGCATTTTTGTGAATCGATATTCCATTTTCGTAGATTACAGTCTATGGATAATCACGCAAGTACGAAGATCGCTAATCTTTAACTCCCTCCCCCATTGGTAACGCTGATACCGTCCGGGATATGCATAGTGGTTGTTGGAAAAGCACACTCTGCGCCATGCGACTCAATGATATCTATGATTTTCAGCATGACATCTTGTTTGACTTCATGAAACTCGATCCAGTTGACCGTTTTGGTAAAGGTATAAATAAAGAAATTAAGGGAAGATGCGGCAAATTCATTAAAGTTAACGATTAAGGTCTGGTTATTATCAATATCATCATGCTCTTGCAGCATTTTTTTAACAGCAGCAATAATCTCACGCATCTTGTTTGCATCATCATAGCGAATACCGATTGTTTCCTTAATACGCCGATTTGTCATTCGTTGTGGGTTTTCAACAGCAATATTGGTAAATACTGAGTTGGGAATATACAAAGGTCGTTTATCAAACGTGCGTATTGTTGTTAAGCGCCAACCAATCTTTTCAACTGAACCTTCAATTTCCCTGTCTGGTGATCGTATCCAGTCACCTACATCGAATGGTCGGTCCATATATATGGTTAAACCGCCAAAAAAGTTGGCTAATAAATCTCTAGCGGCAAAACCAATTGCGATACCGCCAATACCACCAAATGCTAATACCCCGGAAATGCTATATCCCAATGTTTGCAATATGACCAATGCGCCGGTAATGATGACTGAGACACGTAATAACTTTGCAATAGCATCTGCGGTTGTTTGATCAAAGTCCTCGCCTTTTTGTTGTTTCTTTTCCACAAGGATGGTTTCGGAATTTGAGATAAGACGCACTAGAAACCAGACAATGATAACAATAAACCCAACTTCTCTAATGGGTTCTATCGCACCAAAGATAGCCGCATCCGTCTGTGTTTTTACGATGCCTGCGGCATAGGTTAAGCCAAGTATCCATATCAATAGCGTTATTGGCTTTTGGGCAGCGATAAATAAAGCTTGATCCCAATTGGTCCAGGTCTTTTTTAACCTGCTAATCAGTTTCGCGATAGCGCGTTTTTGTATCCAGTTAATAAATGCTGTCAGGAATACAACAACAAATACCTGAACAATCCAGTTCTCCTGTTTAAGAAAAGATTCCATCATTTGTACTAATTCTGAAAGACTCATTTAACTATCCTGTAAAAAATATTCATTAACTTTGTTTAATAAATTGCGGTGAGGGTATAACCCTGTTGCTCTAATAGAGATAATACACCTTCTTTTCCAGTAAGATGCATCGCGCCAATAGCAATAAAGGACTTCCCTGTTTCCAGCATCGGTTGCATACGCTCAGCCATAGTCCTATTCCTGTCGAGAATTAATTTTGTCATTAGTCTCTCATACACAGGTTCCTGGCTCATCGAATAACGCTGTGTGTAATTATATAAACCGCCCAAGTCACGTTTCAAATAAAATGATTTCATCGCAATGAAATCCTCTTCAATGACATCATAATGACAGACTGTATCCGTCAGCAGTTTAACTTGATCAGGCATTTTTAAATCACTAAATATATCAGCTTGTTCTTTTAAAGACTCCAACCCGGAAACTGTTGCACCATTCTGTTGCGCCAGAGACAACAGCACCAGATCTAAAGGATCGCCGGCATCTGGCGGATAATTCATTAGTAAAAAGGCAGCCCAAGGTTTCATAACGGATACCGCATCAGGACCAAGATGATAGGCAGATAAAATTAATTTAGTTTTTTTATAGATGGAGGTGTCGACCAACTCTGATAGTTGTTGGCCATCATGAAAAAACATCATCTGTGAAAACAATAACATTTGTTCAGCATCCGGCAAGGCTTCCATGACAAACTGCTCTGACTCATTTAATGCCTTATCAACCACATCAGGCAATGTTGTAACATCTTTATCTGAAATATGAATCGTTCCAAACAGATAACTAGGCGCTTTATTATTCTTGCTGATTTTCCAAAGTAAGCCTTGTGCATAGGGTATAACTTCCGTTTCAAGCTGGCTATCAAGAAGCGGTTCACAATGCGGTGAAATTAAATCTTTTGCTTGTGTTGTTATTATGCTGAACAAACACAACAGCAAAATAATTATTCTTTGTTTAATTAAATGAATCATCACCCAAATCTAACTCTGGTTCTTTTTCAAGCTGCGACACAGCTACTGAACGTTGTTGCCATAATTTTGTTTGCTTTAATTCATCCAGACTTTTATCAAAATGACCATGCATTCTGATTAATCGTGATTGCAATTCAATACTAGCCGGTATTTCTGCTTCATCCAGAATGGAAATCGCGCCCGCTTGGTCATTACAAGCCAAGACCATATCACAACCTGCATGTAATGCCGCTTCTGCACGCTGTGGATAATTCCCCATAATCTCCGCCCCTTTCATGCTGAGATCATCGCTAAAGATTGTCCCTTGAAACTCCAACTGTTGCCGTAAGATCTGTTCTAACCATATGGGAGAAAACCCGGCGGGCTTTTCATCTACTTCAGGATAGATAACATGTGCTGGCATCAAGCCAGGTAAGCCCGCACGTATCATTCTTTCAAATGGAATAAGATCTTTCATTTGTATATCTTGAAATTGTCGGCGGTCGTAAGGAATCGCAACATGCGAATCTTCAGGCACAGACCCATGACCTGGAAAATGTTTACCGACTGCCGCCATCCCTGCTTCTTTCATGCCGCGCATATAAGCACGTGCAAGACTTGATACGTGATCGGGATCTGTATGAAAAGCACGATCACCTATCACCTGACTAATCTTTCCACCCACATCCAGTACTGGTGCAAAACTAAGATCAACACCCACCGCTAATAACTCAGCCGCCATTAACCAACCTGCTTGCTCGGCAAGCGACTCAGCTTCTTTAGTAGTATGACAATCAGCCAATAAAGCACATGCCGGTAAACGACTAAAACCTTCTCGAAAACGTTGTACGCGTCCACCTTCATGATCAACAGCAATCAGTAGGTGTGGTTGACGTAGATCATGAATGCTTTTGCATAAAGCTGTAATCTGTTCTGGTGATTCAAAATTTCTTGTGAACAAGATCACACCGCCCACATGCGGGTGCAATAACATGTCATGTTCATCGGCCTCAAGTTGAAGACCGCGAAGATCACACATGACGGGACCCAGTGTCATTTTATTAATATTCATTTCAGACTTTGCTTATTTCTCTTATATCCATCTTATCTCTGAGGTAATCGCCCAAGAGGTTTATACATAATACCAGTGACAGGATAGCAAAACCGGGCGCTAACACCATATGCGGAGCCACTAACATATAACGTGTACCATCTCGAATCATACTGCCCCATGATGCTGATGGGGGTTGTACGCCTAATCCGAGAAAGGATAATCCCGCTTCAGCAATAACTACACCGGCAAAGGCAAATGTCGCTTCTATAATTATAGGAGCCATAATCAATGGCAAGATATGTTTCAGGGCGATAATAAAACCTGGAGTGCCCAAGGCATATGCAGCATTAACATGGTCTCTGTTTTTCATACTCAGTGTTTGCACACGCGCCAGTCGGGCGAACCCGACCCAACTCACTATGGATAAGGCAATAACCGCATTCATTATTCCCGGACCGAGTAGACCCGCCAATGCGATTGCCAATAAGATACCTGGAAAAGCAATAAACAAATCTATCACCATTACCAAAGCCTTATCCCAGTACCCGCCTAACCAAGCTCCCATCATACCGATAAAGGTACCTATGATTAATGATATCGAGACGACAACAATGGCAACACTTAATGAAGTACGAGCGCCCATAATCAGCCGTGCGCTGATTGAACGACCTAGATCATCATGACCAAACCATTGCGTCCAATTAGGCGTTAATAATATTTTTTCTAATGATATTTGATCCGGGTGCAAGGGCAATATGGGTCCTAGTAAGGCCAACACAGACCAAGTGATCAAAATTATCAAGGGAATAGAGTAAATCTTATTCATGACTCAAGCTTCAACCTTGGATCCAATGAGGTATAGGTCACATCGGTCATCAGATTGACCAACACATAGGTAAAGCTAATCAATAACACACATGCTTGTACAACCGGGTAATCACGTTTCTGAATAGAATCGATCATCAATTGCCCAATTCCTGGCCAGGAGAATATAGTTTCGGTTATGACTGCACCGGCAAGCAAGGCACCGAGTTGCATGCCCAAGATAGTAATTACCGGTAATGCGGCATTGCGTAATGCATGCAAAACCAATACGCGAAACTCACTCAATCCACGCGCGCGCGCTGCACGGATATAATCTTCTTGTAAAACTTCCAACATTGATGCACGTATCATTCGTGACAAAATGGCTGCCAATGCCGACCCTAGCGTTAAAGCGGGGAGAATTAATGAAGACAATCCTTCTTTGCCGCTGACAGGAACCCAACCCAGCCAAAGGGCAAAAACCAAGATTAACAAAGGCCCCATCACAAAATTAGGTACAGAGACGCCGAACATTGCTGACACCATCGCTAACCGATCCCAAATCGAATCTTTATAAACCGCAGCTAGTATCCCTAGTGGCAATGCCATCACGATGGCAATAAATAAACTGGCAACGCTCAGAATGACAGTAGCAGGCAATCGCTCAAGCAATAATTGGCTCACTGCTTGTTTTGAGTGTAACGATTCCCCTAGATCAAAACGCGCAATGCCCTTCAGGTATTCCCACCATTGCTGGAAAATTGGCAAGTCCAGTCCGAGTGCATGGCGTAACGCTTCTCTGTCCGCCGGACGTGCTGTTTCGCCTAACATCACCTCAATTGGATCACCCGGCACAAGATGGATCAATAAAAAAACGAGTGTCGATATGCCGAACAAAACAAAGACAGCACTTATCAGGCGTTTAATCAGATAGTTCAGAAACACACTATTTTATCATTCCAGGTTCAACAATTGACCCATATCAGGCTACAATGATCATAACAGCTCATGATGACTTGTATGAGATTCGGGTCAATATTATGTATAAATTTGATAATAATAACGAACAAGAAACGGAATCAAGCAAACCAACAACTATGTCTTTAAACGAAACAAGTCAGGATGTCCTCAGCATCGTTGTTCGCATGTGCGGTCTTCTTTTGTTATTTATAGGTTTATGGATAGCAATTCAAATTTTTAGTGAAGCCCTGGCGCTATATAAAGATCCAGCCAACATTGAACGCATGGCAACAGCTATAGAGACAGGTTCAAACATCGATAAGAGCCTTATTCCAATCCGTGACAGTTTACTCGGAGAAGATGAAGCGGGTGCTGATTCTAAAAGTAGACCTGAAATTCTGGCAGATGGTTTTCGTATTTCCTATTTCATCGCCTGGGTTGTAGATTTACTACTTTTGCTTCTATTAGCACGTATTGCAATCATGGCAATTAAAACTGGTGGAGAACTTGCCTTATATGATGCACAGGTAAAACGACTTGCCAGAGAAATTGTTAAAGCGCGTAAAAAAGAATAGCCATAAACAATTTCTTTATCATAATCCATATCACAGACTAGATTACCTCCTTTGTAGATTAACCAGAAAACTTATAAATCAATTTGCTGCATCAGACCCAGTAATATGTATAACTTTTCCTAGTCTATAGAAACTATAGCCTAAGTGCTTACGAATAAATATTTACAGCGATTCACACCTTCTTTATATCGATGACATTATTTGTCCTGTCTAATAGCTCGGCAAAGGCTATTGGTTTGCCGATACCGAATCCCTGACCATAATCTATACCGATCTCTCTAACCATACCTTTAATCTCATCATTCTCTACAAATTCGGCAATCGTCTTCATATTCATTACGTGGCCAATTTCATTTATCGACTTTACCATCGCATGGTCAATTGAATCTGTTACGATATTTTTGACAAACATGCCATCGATCTTTAAATAATCGACCGGTAGATTTTTCAAGTAACCAAACGAAGATAGCCCACTACCAAAATCATCAAGAGAAAAACGACAATTTAGTTTTTTTAATTTCGAGATAAATCTGGTTGCAATCCTTAAATTTGAAATAGCAGCTGTTTCTGTAATCTCAAAACAAATTTTATTCCCTTCAATCTGATATTTATCCAATTGCGATATAATGAAGTGTAAAGTTTCATCTTTAGATAAAGAATGACCTGAAAGATTGATAGATATAGATTCAACTTGATTTAGAAACACAGGGTGTTCTGCTAATAATTTGAACGCTTTTTCTATCACCCAATTATCTAGCTGACTTATTAAATCATAGCGTTCTGCTGCTGCTAAAAATTCATCCGGTGAAAACATTTTACCTTTCTTAGTTTCCATCCTTAGCAACAGTTCATAATGTTTTTCACCGTTGTGAGCAAGTGGCACTATAGGTTGAGCATAGAGACAAAACCTGTTTTTTTCCAAAGCCTTTTGTATACGTTCGAACCACTGCATCTCACCATGACGCTTAACCAGGTTTTCATCTTTATCATGATAAAGATGAATACGGTTTCGCCCCAGGTCTTTTGCTACATAGCAAGCTGCATCGGCTTTCTGCATTAACTCTGTCATATTAGGCACGGTCTCATTTATGGAGACCAGACCAATGCTGACACCGATCTTAAATGAATGCTCTTGCCATCTGAATTGAAACTCTTGAACTACGTTCTGTAATGATTCTGCTAGCCGTAACGCATTCTTCAACGAGCAATGTTCCATCAGCACCCCAAATTCATCTCCGCCCAAACGCGCCATAGTATCTCGTTTTCTGACCGCAGTTTGTAACAACGAACTAAGTTGAAGCAATAATTCGTCACCTGCCTGATGACCACAAGTATCATTCACTACTTTAAACTGGTCCAGATCCATAAAACATAATGCGTGCTCATGTTCACCAGGTTCGACTGTTGAAAGTAATCGCGTTACACGCCGTTCAAATTCCTGACGATTCACAAGCCCTGTTAGAAAATCGTGAGATGCCTGATAACTAATCTTTTCAGCTAGTTCATATTCAAAAGTAGTATCTTCCTGAATGCTGATATAGTTTATTATTTTACCTGCACTATTCTTAACGCCACTAATAGAAACACGATCCCAATAATGGCTGCCATCTTTTCTTTTATTACGCAATTCTCCTTTCCATTCTCCTCCTGAACTGATTTTCTGCCACATATCAAGATAAACAGCGCGTGGTGTTTCACCCGATTTAATAAGACTTGGATTTTCACCTGTCACTTCGTCTATTGAATAGCCCGTTATTTCTGTAAATTTCGGATTGACATACTCGATATTCCCATTGGGATCAGTAATAACCACTGCTGAAGCGCTGGACTCTATAGCACGCGAAAGTACCACGAGCTGTTCCTCTGCTTTTTTACGCTCTGTTATATCAACCATAAAATTGACCACACGAGCCGTATTATCCAAAAAGCCTTTTATATACTGACTGGAACTCTCTAACCAAATGTAATTATCCTCTTTTGTTTTTATCCGATACTGATAACGCGCACCAATATTATTTGCAATCAATTGCTCCATTGTTTCTTCATATAGAGCTTTATCCTGCGGGTGAATTAACTCAATCCAATTTGATATATCACCCAGCATCTCATCCTTTGAAAAGCCTGTGAGTGTGGTAAACGCAGGATTGATACTAATGATATTGTTATCATCATTAACAAATATTGCTTCACTGCCACTCTGGAAAACTGCCGAGGCTATTTCTCTCTCTGTAATATCAGTATGCGTACCAACCATACGTAAGGCTTTGCCTTGTTTATCACGACTAACAACCTTGCCACGTGTCAACACCCTTGAATGCACACCATTACTATTGACGATACGATGTTCATTCATAAACATTTCTGTTTTACCATCAAGATGAGCTTGTAGTTCTGCTTTTGCACGAACGATATCATCGGGTAAAATACTAGCCGTCCCTTTTTTATCTGTTCCGGTAAGATTCAGGATTGAATCAATGCCATCAGACACATAGATTTCGTCATTTACGATATCCCAATCCCATATACCATCATTATTGCCTTCCAGAATAACTTTCCAACGTTCCTCACTGGCAAGCAAATCAGCTTCCGCCTGCTTACGTAAATTTTTCTCTCTCATTAACTCCATAGTTCGAGTAGAGAGACTGTCATACATGGAGAGTACGGTCTTAATCAAAACCTGCATTGAACCGCTCATTTCCTGATCGGCTTGTATTTTCGCCTCTTCCATATTTTTACCGGATTCAAGTGCGAGTACGACTTTGGCCATACGTTTGTCGCTATCAAGAATATGAAATGCGAGCCATTGCGTTAGAAAAGAGAGTAATTCCTGAACTAGGATCTCTAAAGGTTTATTTTTTTCCTCATTTTTTAGAAAGGAAATTTTTTCTAAAAATGCGTGGTGGGTAAGTTCATGTTTAGTAAGCCATTCATCGTCCTTGAAATGTACGTCCCAGAGACCTTCTTCAGTCTTGAAGTGATAATCAGCATAACTTGTCAGCTCATTAAAAACTTTATCCAGCTTGATGGGGCTTGAATGATTGGCAACATGCACAGCCAGTTCATTTAAAATTCGAACTAGTTCTATATGTTGTTCATCTACAATTGAAATTCCAGTTTCAAAATTATCATTCCATGGGAAAATCTCAAAATGATCCATATGACAAATTTCTCTTTTATATTTAATTTAGTGGTGCAAGATGAACGCAGTTTGATTAATCAATTCAAACTTTTCACCGCTTAATAGGATAGAACGGCAAAACAGGGCGAATCCATCTAATATAATTATAGTAAGGTTCTGTGAGCACCATCTAAAACAATCGAACTCTATTGATTTAAATCAATAATATTCCGATACTAGTCAAGTTGACCTAGACAATATAATAGATTCTGGCAATGTATTTATGATTGATTCCTGGATAAAAAGCCACTAATCAAAAGATTTTACTGTTGGAGAAAAACTTTCTTTTTGACGGCAAATCGACTTATCAATCATACTGTTCAGGCCATTGGCGAATAAGCGACTTACGAACACTATGAACTTTTATAGTAAACTATTTCATCATAATCTATATCAATGACTAGATTATTAATTTAAGTAACATAACTTGGAGACTTTTATGGCTGTATCAAAGAAAACAATTATTAAAAATGCTGCTTTAGCTAAAGTGATCGATAGCTCACTCACAAACCTTGAGGCAGCTACTGCAAACGGTGCTAAAGCATTAGCTCTTGCTACAAAAAATAGTAAGCAATCATCGGCTGAAGGCAAGCGCCTGAGTAAAAAACGCATGACACTGATTAAACGTCGTAAAACTGCCGCGGCAAAAGTAAAAAAAGATCCGATTGCAGCGAACAAGAAAGCTTTGAGTGCTGTTGACAAAGAGTTAACCGCTATTAGAAAAGCAGCCGCTAAAAACAAAACAGTTAAAGCAGCCAACTTTGAAGAATTATCTGGCTTACGTGTTAGTTGTCGTCGATTGTCTGCGTATAGCAAAGCAATTGCTTCAGCAGACAGAGTTTTGAACAAACCAAAGAAAAAAACCAGAAGACGTAAAGCAGCATAATTTTAAATTATAATATCTAGCCAACCGCCCACTAGCAGGGCGTTGGTTAGATATAAAACAACCAATTAAGCTTATAAAGTATTATACTCTACTAATGTAAAACTATATTTATAACACTGTCTTATTTGATGAAAATTGAACGGCGAAGAATGACTTGAGTCAACATCCTCAACTAGACTACTTCTTAGAAAGCCTGTTTAAAGAACAGGGTGCAGAGGGTGTGGTCGAGTCTTTATCATTTCTATTTGGCTCCTTTGTGATAACAAAAGATGGTGTCGTCATAGGTGCAAACCAAGATTTCATCAGTTTAATAGAGTATGACCTTGCAGAGCTTATAGGTATGGACGCAATGGATTTAATAACTCCAGATGAACGTCCTTACTTGGAGAGCCGGTTTGTTACGAACTCGACTGATCGGTATGAATTAAAACTCCTAACAAAATCAAACAAAATAAAATATACGATTGTTTCACCAAAAGTACTTTTGGTGAATGATGATAAGTATAGACTGGCTGAATTTATTGATATCTCCGAACAAAAGCAGGCATTGGCCACTCTGCAGAATCAAGAAGGAAAATATAGATCGGTTTTTGATTTCGCAGATATTGGCATTGCCCGGGTTGATCTCGGTGGTTCTTGGCTTGAATGTAATAAAAAACTTTGTGATATCGTCGGCTACAGTAAAGAAGAATTGCTGCAGCTAAGCTTTCAAGATATTACTCATCCCGATGATTTAGCTTTGGACCTTACGCACGTTAGAGAATTGCTCGCCAATGAACGTAAAACCTATGCCATGGAAAAACGGTATATTCATAAAAGTGGGTATCCTATCTGGATAAACCTTACCGTTTCCCTTGTAAGGGACTCGAATAGGGAGCCAATGTATTTCATATCTTTTATTGAAGACATTAGTGAAATAAAAATAACCAAGGATAAATTACGCTTCTCAAATGAAATTGTCTCGGTCACAACCGATATGCTGGCAGAAGTCGACGATAATTTTGTCTATGTTGCGGCTAATAAAAGCTATCTTGCTGCATTTGGTTTATCGGAAGCAGAGGTCCTAGGCAAAACAATTCTTGAAGTGTTTGGAGAAGATTTTTATAACACTACCATCAAAGTAAACGCTGAGAAAACCAAGTTAGGAGAAACGATTCGCTATCAAGACTGGTTCAAATTTCCCGCCACGGGCTTAAAATTTATGGATATCACTTATACACCCGTTGTTGTTGATATCGATAATTATAAAGGTTTTGTTGTCAGTGCCAGAGATATTACCGCACTAAAAGAAGCGCAAGACGTGATAATCAAAAATGAAGAAAAGTTTCGATCTATGTTCGAGTCACTTCCATTGGCAATTTACGTATCAAAGGGTATTGACCAGGTCGCTGAATTTATTAATTCAACATTTACTAAAATGTTTGGTTATACCATTGATGATGTACCAACGGTTAATGATTGGTTTCTTAAGGCATACCCTGATGACGATTATCGTCAGGAACTTGTAGAAGGGTGGCAACTCAAAGTCGAAGAAGCGATCAAATTAAAATCATCCATTAAACAGATAGAAACTTATGTGACATGTAAAGATGGAACAGAGAAGTATATCCGCTGGGGATACATTAGCCTTGAAGAAGCAAACTATGCTTTTGGTCTTGACATCACTTTACAAAAGGTTGCAGAAATTGAATTATTGAATGAAAACGAAAAACTGGAGCACTTATCAGCTTTTGATGGTTTGACAGACATTACTAACAGAAGAATGTTTGATTTAAACCTGAAAAAAGAATGGCTGCGTGCCCAACGTAACGCTTCTTCGTTATCACTTATAATGATCGATATCGACTTCTTTAAAGCTTACAACGACAATTACGGTCATATTAAGGGAGATGAGTGTTTAAAATTGATTGCGGAAACGCTTGATAAAATAGCAACACGCAGTGTTGATATGGTAGCCCGATTTGGTGGCGAGGAATTTGCAATACTGCTTCCCGATACAGATTTACAGCAATGTCGCAAAATTGCTGAAAACTGTCGTAGTGCAATTTTCAAACTGCAAATACCTCATGAATACTCTTCTGTAAGTAATGTAGTGACTATTAGTCTTGGTGTCAGTTCATCAAGGCCAAAAAAAGGTGTCGATTCACTATCCCTAATTAAATCTGCTGACAAGTTACTATATCAAGCAAAAAATAATGGACGGAATCGAGTAGAATATCACTGATGAACAAAGCATCTGCGTACAATCAAAACGTGAAAAATAGCTACATTTTAAAACTTTATTTCAACATAACAAACATTGATAAAACTATACACTAGATTAACTTATTATTATGAACTTGATTAAGCCTACAAAATTAAAGTATCTAATCCTAATATTACTTTTTGTTTCAATGAATAGTTTTTCTTTTGAGCAAAAAGATTTTGTGGCCGATATAACGCATGCTAAAGAAATGTTCGATAAAGGGGAACACGATGCAGCGATAAAATATTGGGAGAGCAAACATTCCTCTTATGGCGGTCAGCAAGGACACTACGAACTTGAATTAGGCACTTTTTATAGTCGCATGAAAGCCTTTGATAGGGCTGAAAAAACTTATTTAGAAGGCATAAATCTAGGGGGCAAGTACCCGCGGTTAAATGTGAGTCTATCGTACATCTATCTTTGGACTGGCAGGTTTGAGCAAGCATCGACACTCTTAGATAAAACTATAAAGGAATATCCAGATTGGTGGTCAGGCTACTACACGAAGGCACACCATGAATTCCTGACAGAAAATTATGAGGCTGCTAAATATTCCGCAGAACAATCATTATCTATAACTGAGACTGCCCGTGGTTTTATCCTGTTGGCACGAGCTTCTTTTGAGCTGAATGATACAAGATCTGTTATCAGTGCCGTTGAAGAAGCTATCAATATTGAACCAAATTTCCTTGCTGATTTAACCGCTATGAAAATATACGCTGTGTCATTGGCAACGGAGGGACTGAACCAAGAAGCAATTGCTGTTGTTGAAGAAATAAAAAAGAATAATGAAAAAGCAGCCGAAGATGAAGAGCTTGAAAAATTATTAATTGAGCTTGAAAAGAAAAAATAAAGACAGCTACTTTCTATTACTGATTTGCAGAATCTTGGTTTAAAAGTCTATTGGATTATTAAATTTTCAATCTGTATCAACTTGCTGTTCTTACACAATTTTTTCCGTTACGTTTAGCAGCATAAACACCATCATCTGCCACTTTAATCAAGTCTTCACTGTTTTTCATGTCAGCATTGCGGGTAGCTACTCCGACACTGATACTGCCATTCCATGCACCATCACCTGTGGGAACAGATAATTCGGATACTGTTTTACGAAGATGTTCCGCAAGGTACAAGCCACCTTCTTTATCCGTATTAGGACAAACAACAAAAAATTCATCGCCACCTAATCGGCACGCAATGTCATCACTACGTACTGCATGCTGAATCGTTTTTGCTAATTCACAAAGAACTACATCACCCGCATCATGACCATAGGTATCGTTCACTTCTTTAAAATGATCAGCATCAATCATCATACAAGTAAGCGGGGAATTCTCCTTCATTGATTCCTCCCATAAAAGTGAGAGCTGTCGTAAAGCATGACGTCGATTGGGAAGGCCTGTCAGTACATCTGTTAATGATATTTCTTCCAGATGGCGATTCGCCTCAGAAAGCGCTTTTGTACGGTCAGCAACTTTTGCTTCAAGTGTCTGGTTTAATTCTACTAATTCCTTATTTCGCGTTGAAACCTGTTCAAATAAACCATTAAGCGCGACAAGCAGTGGTTCAGTTGAGTTATCTGCCTCTCGTTCTTCCTTCTCGTATGCTTCACCTGGACTGAGACCTGAATTAATAGCTTTTATTTGTCTTGCCATATTCTGATCTGTACCAATGATATGATAAACAAGCCAATGAGTAAGAAATTCTAATAAGTGTCGTGCCGAATCAGGATTATCCGGAGAGACATCTGCATGCATGGATGTTACTTCATTTAGAAAATCATGATGTTTATCAAGATGAATCTTATAGTGTCGTGGATCTATGCCAACTCGACACATCAACCCTTCCTCTTCATCAAAATGATACTGGGCATAGTCTGCCAATTCCTTAAATACACCCTCAATATGATCAAGCACAAGTTCGTTTGCAGCCAGCATCTCACCAAACTGGTTAATCAAATCCACAAGGTGGTGATGTTCTTGATCTACTTCTGACAAGCCAGTTACAAAACTATCGTCCCAATGAAATGATTCCATAGTAAATATGATCTATCTAATTTTTATAACCATTCTAAAAACACCTTAACCCATACTGATGAAAAGCACTTCAAATAATATTAGTCTATTTTTTGCATAAATGCTCGTCGTTCTTCGGGCGACATATCTCTTAACTTCTGACGCAGATCTTTACGCTCTGCTTCTGACAAGTTTTGCATATGCTCTTTCATTTTTCGACGCATCTGTTGCGACTTGTTTTTTTTCTTTTCCCGAAAAGCCTTGCGCTCTTCTGGCGTCATGTTATTGAATTTCTCCCGTAAAACCTTACGTTCTGCTTCCGGTAGTTT
>Ga0209630_10001124_pt1 | contig 29644 bp, 37 predicted proteins | sample COG_01_FD_184745 | JGI IMG/M metagenome (GOLD analysis project Ga0209630, IMG submission 184745) | Pelagic Microbial community sample from North Sea - COGITO 998_met_01 (SPAdes) (version 2) | ecosystem: Environmental > Aquatic > Marine > Neritic zone/Coastal water | place: Helgoland, sampling... | reverse complement strand
ATAAGGAAAATATTAAGTTTATGAACGATTCTACCCTTAACGCAATACAGACACAAGCATTATCATAAATTATGGCTTATTTACCTTTATCACAAATAAAATCTAATTTATATACTAAAGGGGGAGAGTTTTTATCATCTTCAACTCTAACTGAATATAAAGGATATTATTATGTAACTTCAAAAGGAGAATATTTTTCTGGAAAAAACCCACAAAACCCCCCAAATGATTTATTATTAAAAAACCTAGAAGAATTTCCAGAACTGTCAGACCCAAATACTCCAACAACAATACCATCATTTTGGACTATATCAGAACCTAAGTATCCAAAAACTTTACCACCACCACCTAAATCCCCAACTTCTTATTATCCTAAAGTCACAAAAGAGGAATATAAACTAGGTGAATTTGAAAGATATTTTTTATCAAAAAACAACGAAATTAAATTTAAAGAAGTAAATTTATTTACTTATAATCAATATTTAACAAAAGATCCTAGTGTATCTTTCCAAATATTTTCTCCTATAAAATTAAGTTGGGAATTAACCGGAAATAGAGAAAAAACATATACTATAAACTATAATACTGTTAAAAGAATTTCACTTAATTTAAAATTAAGAGGGTTTGTAGAATATTTTCAAGGTAGGTTTACTCAATTTTATAAAGAGATTGGAGATTAAAAAATCCTTACTTATATTGGTCAAAAAGGTTTTATGTATTGGCTTATAGAAGAACAGGAGCAGTTAGAGGTTTTATTAAATAGTGGTTATAAAGAAGCATTTATTGAAATAATCCCATTTAATAGTAATATCCACCCCGCACAAAATAATGTGTCTTTAGTGTATATTAGACCGCTATTAGCAAGTAAAGGTTATATGTTATGTATTTACCATAGCGAGGCTCTAAATGGTGTAAATACGCATGTAAACACAATATTACAAAAATTCGATAAATTATATTGTAGAGATAAAAAGGAAGTATTACATTATTTCCCATTAAAGGCTCTTTATGACATTAATCCACCCCCTACTACGTATATACCACCTACAACACCAACACACGATTTATACTATAGACAACATAGTGATAATCCCGAATTAAATTTAATTATACCGATTGTAAAACACTATGAGGTATGTGAAATGATTTTTAGAGATCTAAAAGCGAATATTAACATAGAAAAAACAAAATATTATGAATTTTTTAACAATAAAGTATCCGTGGTATTCAACGCTATCGAAAGAAATGGCATACGGGTACACAATGAAACCTTCAGCGGTTACTTCCACGAGATTGACAGTGAATATACACACACTCAATACAACCTTAGGACAACCACAACAAGACCCTCAAACAAATTCAAAAATGTAAATTATGCAGCACTTAATAAAGAAAATGGATGTAGGAAAAGTTTTATTCCACGTAATTCTAAATTTGTGGAAATTGATATCTCTGCTTACCATCCTAGTTTGGCTGCTAACCTCATTGATTATAATTTTACCACTAGTGATATTCACTCTCATTTTGCTGCCTTATATAAAGTGGATTATAAAAAGGCAAAAGAGCTTACTTTTAAACAACTTTATGGGGGAGTATTTAAAAATTATAAACATCTGGAATTCTTTCAAAAAATAGAAAAATACGTAGGAGACAATTGGAGTAAATTTGAAAGCGAGGGGTATATAGAATGCCCGGTTTCTGGGTACATATATAAAAAAGAAAAATTAGATAACATGAATCCTCAAAAGTTATTTAATTATGTTTTACAAAATTTAGAAACTTCAACAAATGTGTTGATATTGTGGGATATGTGTCGTATATTGAGGGGATATAAAACGAAGCTAGTGTTATATACATATGATTCGTTTTTATTTGATTATGATGAGGAAGAAGTTGAGTTATTAGAAAAAATTCGAAATGTATTCGAAAAGTATAAATTAAATATAAAAGAAATCGAAGGATATGACTACAGTTTTAGAAAGACCGATTAATATGTATAACGCGAATTACGACGTTATAACAGAAATCAAAAATTTAAATAGCTTGAATAATAAACTATTTTGTACCTTCACGAACTTAGAAGGACTTGACACATTAATCGAAGGAATTAAGGATAAGTATAGTATTATCTATAACAAACTATTTGTTTTAGAAATTGCTGATAAGGATGAATATGTGGTTACATATAATGTAGAACAAGCTAATGTAAGTTCTATTCCAGAAAATACTATCTTAGTACATAGAAAAAAAGAATCAAACACTTTATATACTATTAATGCCCTAAATGAATTAATTAAAAAATTAAATGGGGGTGTTGTAGACACAAAATTTAAAATTGACTGGAAACATTACAATAATTGTATTCTTCTTACTCAACATAACGAGCTTACCCAGTTAAATACAAAAATTTACAAAATAATCGAAATTTAAAAAATTCTATAAATGAAAAATTTATTATTATTATTTACAACTGTATTATTATTTAGTTGTAACCAACCAAGTCTAACATTTAATGAAATGGTAGACCTATCTCAAAAAGAAGCATTAAGTATTACATCTTTAGCTAAATTTTATGAAGCATCTGCTACAAAAAAACAAAACGCAATTAAATCAGTATTCCGAGGAGTTGAAAATTCTACTATTTTAGTAGAAGTAACAACTGGTGGTAAAGTTAAATCTGAGGTTGTTGATTCTCCGTTTTTAGAAGATGTTGTAATTTATTTACCTGTTAAAATGACCTTAGAAGAAGCAGAACAATTGCTATTAGATGCAGGTTATGGGACAGGAGTTGAAGGGGTAGCTGATTGGTCAGTAGTAGTTTTAAGAAAACCATTAGGACCTGAAAAAACAGCTGCTTTATATATTTTTACTACAAGTAAAGGATATGTAAGTGTAAATACTATAACTAAAGAAATATCTCCTACTGAAACTCTTTTAGGTGAGAATTTAAGGGTATTAAGAATAGCTACAGGATTATTTGCTTTTTGTGGTGCTTCATCTGCAGTACCAACAGGTAAAAAAATGACTGTACAAGGTGTTGAATTCGATGAAGGATGTGCTATATGTCCCGTTTTAGAAGGCCCTTCAATATATAGTTTAGCAATGAATGGTGAAGGTACTTTAGGAGAATTTGATTCTTCTGATTTTAAAGCAACTCCTGATGGAACAGATAAAACGGTATGGTCTTTATTTTGGTACTTCAGTGATGAAGATTCAATTCCTCAATTTAATACTGAAACTAAAGAATGGGAAATGATGCCCCCTGTAAATCGTTCATTTACTATAGATATGAGTTCACCATCTACAAGTGAAAGTGATATGTTTCAAATGCCGTGTGAAATTTGGAAAACGGAAAATGGTATTTTATTATCTAAATGTTATGGCCCTCTAAATCATATGGCAGTACCACTTCGTACTCCACACCCAACAAAAGATGGACAAACATCAGTTACAGCTGCCCCAGAAGGATCTCCATATCCTGTAGGTACACCAATTCCATCAAATAATTAAGAAAATATAAAAGAATATTTGGAATATATTCCTTTTATTCGTATATTACAGTTACATAAAAAAGTTATAAAAATATGGATTTATCATTACTTAAACAGAAGTTGGACGGGCTACAACAAAAACAAAGCTCAAATTCGCAAAAAACAGATTATACAAAAATTTTTTGGAGACCTAGTATAGGTAAACAACAAATTAGAATTGTACCATCTGCTTTCAATTCCGCTAACCCATTTAAGGAATTAAAATTTTATTATGGGATTACAAATAAGGTTATGATTTCACCTTTAAATTTTGGTGAAAAAGACCCTATTCATTTATTTTCTCAAAAATTAAGAGAAGAATATAATAAAGAAAACTATATACTTGCTAAAAAGCTAGATGCTAAAAACCGTGTTTTTGTTCCCGTTGTAGTACGAGGGGAAGAAGATAAAGGTGTTAGGTTATGGCAATTTGGTAAAATGGTATATGAAGAATTATTAGCACTAGCTGTTGATGATGAAATTGGAGATTATACTGATATTGTAAATGGTAGAGACCTAACAATAGAAACAGTAGGGCCAGAAGCAACTGGTACTCCTTACAATAAATCATCAGTAAGAGTTAGATTAAAAACTACACCACTTAGTGAAAATAAGGATACTGTAGAAACTTGGTTAAATGAACAACCAAATCCAGAAGAATTATTTAAAAGGTATACCTTTGATGAAATGAAATCTGCTTTAGAAAAATGGTTATCACCCGAAGAAGATTCAGAGGAAGTTAATTCAACTCCTACTGCACCTTCAACTAGTAATTTTAGTTTAGATACTACAAAAGCTAAACAAAGTAAAGTAGATCAATTCGATTCCTTATTTGATGATAAAGAAGGTAAAACTGATGATTTACCTTTCTAAATATGGCAAAAAAGATATCAAAGTCTCTCTCGGCAGCAGTGTCTGCCGAGATTAAGGCAAAATTTGATCTTAATAAATTTAAATCTTCTAAAGGTTTAAATAAAAATGTCAAATTTAAGGATCAACAATGGATACCACTATCTCCTGCGTTTCAAAAAATATCTGGAGTTCCTGGTATTCCAATGGGACATATTTCATTGCTTAGAGGACATTCTGATACAGGAAAAACAACTGCTTTACTTGAAGCAGCAGTATCAGCTCAAAATATGGGAATACTTCCTGTATTCATTATTACAGAAATGAAATGGAATTGGGAACATGCAGCTCAAATGGGGTTAGAAGTTAATCTAATTAAGGATGAAGATGGTGAAGTTGTAGATTATGAAGGTAATTTTATTTACGTTGATAGAGAAACATTACATACAATTGAAGATGTAGCAGCATTTATAATGGACTTACAAAATGAACAGAAAAAAGGTAATTTACCTTATGATTTAGCATTTTTCTGGGATTCTATTGGTTCTATTCCTTGTGCAATGTCAGTTGAAAAACTGAAGAATAATAATGAATGGAATGCAGGTGCAATGTCTACTCAATTTGGTAATACAGTTAATCAAAGTATTGTAATGTCTCGTAAAGAATCATCACCATATACTAATACATTAATTGCAGTTAATAAAGTTTGGACAGCAAAAGCTGAATCCCCTATGGGCCAGCCAAAAATGATGAACAAAGGTGGAATGGCAATGTGGTATGATGCTACATTTGTAGTTACATTTGGAAATATTTCAAATGCTGGTACATCTAAAATTAAAGCAATTAAGGGAGGTATGCAGGTAGAATGGGGTAAAAGAACAAATTTACAGATTGATAAAAACCATGTTAATGGTATGCAATCAAGAGGTAAAATTGTTATGACAAACCATGGTTTTATTACTGATACAGACAAGGATAAAAATGAGTATAAAAAAGCTCATGCCGATGAATGGTCTAAAATACTTGGAGGAGGACAATTTAAAATTGTAGAAGACCAAGAAGATACAACCCCTGTACTTTACGACGTACAAGATTTATAAATAAAATCATGAAACATAAAGAACTATTTAGTCTCTTGGATGATATTCAAGAGGATCAAGAGGAGTCTACTTCAAAAAAACACGATAGAGTATTAATTTTAGATGGTTTAAATTTATTTTTTAGAAATTTTGCCATGATGAATATGGTTAATCCTGATGGAATCCATATTGGGGGGTTAGGAGGTTTTTTTCGTTCTTTAGGTGCCATGATTAGACAAACAAACCCTACATCTGTTTATGTAGTATTCGATGGAGCAGGTTCTACGGTAAACCGTAAGAACTTGATCTCCGAATATAAGGGAACTAGAAATTTACAACGAATTACTAATTGGGAGGCATTTGATAATTTAGAAGAAGAACATGATTCTAAAATTGATCAAATAGTACGTATAATACAATATTTAAAACTATTACCTGTTAAAACTACTATACTTGATAAAGTAGAAGCAGATGATATTATAGCAGTATTAGCTGAAAAATTAGTAAAAAAACATAATTCTACATGTTTTATAGTATCTTCTGATAAAGATTTTTTACAATTGGTAACAGATAAAATTATTTTATATAGACCAATGGAAAAAGAATATTATACTCCTAAAGTAGTGGAAGAAAAATTAGGTTTATTACCTAAAAATTTTATTTTATATAAAACATTATTAGGAGACAATTCAGATAATATTAAAGGTATTAAGGGGTTAGGTGCAAAGGGAATATTTAAAAAATTTCCCGAATTAAAAACACAAGAATTAACCTTAGATGATATTTTTGATATATCTACTAGGAAATTTAAAGACCATGTTGTATATTCTCGCATAGTTCAGGACCAATCCCGAATTGAAACTAATTATAAAGTTATGGATTTAAGTATTCCCATGATTGATGGTAAAGGGATAGAACATATAGATAATTTAATAACAGAGGATTTCCCTGATTTTAATCCTGAAATGTTTATTCAGTTTTATAATGAAGATAAATTAGGAGGAATGATTAGAAATTTAGATATATGGTTAAAAGATATTTTTTCACAATTTAAAGGTTATAAAGATTGACACTAAACACAATAAATCAGTACGGTCACGAGTTTCAGATAAAAATTTTATCTTCTTTACTTACACATAAAGAATTTTTAATAAACATCCATGATATAATTTCTCCTGAATATTTTGAAAATCCTGCTCAAAAGTGGGCTATAAAAGAAATATTAAATTATTATGATAAGTACCATACTACCCCTTCATTAGACATTTTAAAGGTTTTATTACAAAAAGTAGATAATGATGTATTACAAATTTCTATAAAAGAACAACTAAAAGAAGCTTATGTAACATCAGATGAAGATCTAGAATATGTTCAAGAAGAATTTACTAATTTTTGTAGAAACCAACAATTGAAAAAAGCATTAATGTCTTCTGTTGATTTACTTAAAGGGGGAGATTTTGATGGTATTCGTTTTTTAATAGATAATGCTTTAAAAGCAGGAGAAGATAAAAATTTAGGACATGAGTACAATAAAGATATTGAAGAACGTTACAGAGAAAACTCCAGAGAAACAGTTCCAACTCCTTGGGAACGTATAAATGGTTTACTTCAAAAGGGTTTAGGAAATGGAGATTTTGGTCTTATTTTTGGTAATCCTGGAGGTGGTAAGTCATGGTCTCTTGTATCCTTAGGAGGACATGCTGTTAGATTAGGATATAATGTTTTACATTATACCCTTGAATTAGGAGAAGATTATGTTGGTAAAAGATATGATGCTTTCTTCACAAAAATACCAGTAAATAAAATAGATGCATTTAGAAATAAAGTAGAAGAAATCATCCCCCAATTGCCAGGTCAACTAGTTATTAAAGAATTTCCAACGGGTAGAGCAACAATCTCAACTATTGAATCTCACATTAATAAATGCTCGGGAATGGGGATAAAACCTGATATGATAATAATAGATTATGTTGATTTACTTTCGTCAAGAAGAAAAAATCGTGAGCGTAAGGATGAAATAGATGATATTTATACTAGCACAAAAGGGCTTGCACGACAATTAGATATTCCTATCTGGTCTGTTTCACAGGTAAATCGTGCGGGTGCCCAAGATAAAATAATTGAGGGAGATAAGGCAGCAGGTTCATATGATAAAATGATGATTTCTGATTTTGCAATGTCCCTTTCACGTAAAAAAGAAGATAAAGTTAATAATACAGGTAGATTTCATATTATGAAAAATAGGTATGGGATGGATGGTCTTACTTTTTCTGTTAATGCAGATACTTCAACTGGACATTTTGAAGTATTTGATTATAATGACAGCGAAGAAACAGAAAAATTAGCTCCTAGTGCTAAATCTAACAAATTTGACACGGATGTTGATTCTTTTGATAAACAGTTATTAAGAAAAAAGTTTTTTGAATTAGAAAAATAACCTTAAAAAAATTAATTAAAAAATGGCAAAGAAATCATTATTACAAGAAAGAGTAGTTTATAAACCTTTTGAATATCAAGAAGCTTCTGATTATTGGTTAAAACAACAACAGGCACACTGGCTACATACTGAAGTTCCAATGATGAGTGATGTTAATGATTGGAAACAAAACCTCACAGAATCAGAAAAAAATATTATTGGAACTATATTAAAAGGATTTGCTCAAACTGAAACTGTAGTAAATGATTATTGGTCAACCTTAGTTACTAAATGGTTTAGAAAACCAGAAGTAATTAAAATGGCAGTTACATTTGGTGCTTTTGAAACAATTCATGCTGAAGCTTATTCTTTATTAAATGAGGAATTAGGTTTAGATGATTTTAGTGAATTTTTAGAAGATGAAGCAACAATGGCTAAAATTGAAGCTTTAACTACTGTAAGAGATTCTCATGATGGTACTCCTAATTGGCATGAAAGAGCAAAATCATTAGCTGTATTTTCTGCATTTACAGAGGGTGTTAATTTATTTTCTTCATTTGCAGTTTTGTTATCATTTAAATTAGATAATAAACTTAAAGGAGTAGGTCAAATAGTAGAGTGGAGTATTAGAGATGAATCATTACATTCTGAAGCGGGATGTTGGTTATTTAGAACATTAATGCAAGAACATCCAGAATTTGATACACCAGAATTACAAGCTGATATTGAAGAAGCAGCTAAATTATCTTTAAAATTAGAATTAGATTTTATTGATAAAGTATATGAAATGGGAGATCTACCAGGTTGTCCTAAATATGATTTAATTTCATTTATTAAACATAGAGTTAATACTAAAATGAGCGATTTAGGATATGGATCTATAGTAAATGGCATAGACCAGGAAGCAGTAAAAAGAATGAAATGGTTTGATAGTTTATCAGCTGGAAAACAACACACAGATTTCTTTGCAAATAGAGTAACAAATTATAGTAAAGGTGTTCAAAATTGGGACGCCGCAGCATTATTTTAAAATATGGAAAACAACGCACTACAAGTAGATTATAGTAATTGGGAAGCTGGAAAACAATACCCAGAATGGATGGATGAAATCTCTTTAGCAACTATTTCAAAAGGTTATTTATTACCCGGGGAAACAGTAAGAACAGCATATAAAAGAGTATCAAATGCTGCTGCTAATAGACTTAAAAAACCTGAATTATCAAATAAATTCTTTAAAATAATGTGGAGTGGTTGGTTAGGTTTAGCCTCTCCTGTATTATCAAATATGGGAACTGATCGTGGTTTACCCATTTCATGTTTTGGTATTGATACACCCGATTCAATACGTGGAATCGGTTTAACTAATGCAGAACTAATGAAATTAACCGCTTCTGGCGGTGGTGTAGGTATTTCATTATCCCGTATTAGAGAACGTGGAACTTCAATTACTGGAAATGGTAAAAGTGAAGGTGTAGTACCTTGGGCTAAAATTTATGATTCATCAATTATAGCAACTAATCAAGGAAATGTTAGAAGAGGAGCAGCATCTGTGAATTTAGATATTGAACATGGAGATATAGAAGAATTTTTACAAATTCGTAGACCGAAGGGTGATCCAAATAGACAATGTTTAAATTTACATCAATGTGTTATTGTAGGGGATTCATTTATGAGAAAATTAGAAGCAAGAGATTCAGAAGCAATGAATAAATGGGCTACTGTTTTAAAATCTAGAATGGAAACGGGAGAACCTTATATAATGTATAAGGATAATGTTAATAAAGATAACCCAATAGCTTATAGACTAAATAATTTAAATGTAAGTATGACAAATATTTGTTCTGAAATTACATTATTTACAGATGAAGAACATAGTTTTATTTGTTGTTTATCTTCTATGAATTTAGCTAAATATGAAGAATGGAAAGATACAGATGCTGTTGAATTAGCTACTTGGTTTTTAGATGGTGTGATGCAAGAATTTATTGATAAATCAAATGGTAAGGATTCATTAAGAAGAACCCACCAACACGCTAAAAAAGGTAGAGCATTAGGTTTAGGAGTAATGGGATGGCATTCATTTTTACAACAAAAAGGATTACCATTTAATTCTATAGCTTCTACAGCACATACCCATAATATATTTTCAGACATCAGGTCTAAAGCAGAAAAAGCATCTATGGCATTAGCTCAAGAATATGGAGAGCCAATGTGGTGTAGAGGAACAGGTATGAGAAATACTCATTTACTAGCTGTAGCACCTACAGTATCAAATTCAGTAATTGTAGGAGGAATTAGTGCTGGTATTGAACCTTTACCTGCTAATATTTATACTTTTAATGGTGCTAAAGGTACTTTTATTAGAAAAAATAAATCACTACAAGAAATATTAAAATCTAAGGGTGAAGATAAAGATAAATGGTGGGATCAAATGCTAAACGAAGATGGCTCAGCACAAGGTCTGCCAGATAATATTTTATCACCCGAAGAAAAAGAATTATTTTTAACATTCCCCGAAATTAATCAGTTAGAACTAGTACGTCAAGCAGCAATTAGACAACGATATATTGACCAAACACAATCATTAAATTTATCTTTTGATGTAAATGATTCTCCAAAATGGATAAATCAAGTACACTTAGAAGGATGGAAGTTAGGTATCAAAACATTTTATTATTTAAGAACTGATAGTGTTATTAAAGGTGATTTAGGATCTAGAATGGCTGATTGTGTTTCGTGTGATGGATAATATTTATTTAAAAATTATTTTTAAAGGTTATGTTATGTTTAATTTAAAATTCATGAATTCATGAGAAATTATCTAAATTTACTAACTTTAATGTTAGTAACAGGATGGGCATATGCTCAAGAGCAAGTACAGGATACTATACTTACTCAAAATTTACAAGAAGTAGTAGTTTCTTCAGGAGTAATCACAGTCGCTAAAGACAGAAAGACACCGATTGCTCTAAGTAAGATATCTGCTGCTGAGGTTCAATTGAAAGTTGGAAACCAAGAATTTCCAGAAATTATGAACAATACACCCGGAGTCTATGCTACAAAACAAGGAGGGGGATACGGAGATAGTCGTATTACCTTGAGAGGTTTTGACCAGCGTAATACTTCTTTCCTTATCAATGGGCAACCAGTTAATGATATGGAAAATGGATGGGTTTATTGGTCTAATTGGCAAGGTTTAACAGACGTTGCTTCTGGTATTCAGATTCAAAGAGGTTTAGGTGCCTCAAAATTAGCAGTTCCTTCAGTCGGTGGAACTGTTTCTATTTTCACTAAGAGTGCTGAAAAAGCAGAAGGTGGTTCTTACACTACTGTAGTAGGTAATGATGGGTATTTTAAAAATACTGTCGCTTACAATACAGGGTTAAATGAGAACGGATGGTCTTCTTCTTTCTTGCTATCTAAATGGCAGGGAGATGGATACATCTATAACACTTCTGGAGAAGGATGGACTTACTTTGGAGCTATTGGATATGCACCAGAAGATTCTAAACACTCTTTAAATTTCTCTTTACTAGGAGCCGGACAATGGCACCACCAAAGAGACGTATGGGTATCTATTAGAGATTATCAAAACTTCGGTTCAGAAGGAATTGATCAAAGATGGAACTCAAATGGAGGTACTTTAAATGGAGAAGAATTCTCTATGAGAAGAAACTTCTACAATAAACCATTAGCTACTTTTAACTGGGATTACGATATTAGTAATAACGTTAAATTAGCAACATCTTTCTACGGTTCAGCCGGTAGAGGTGGAGGTACAGGTCCAAGAGGTAGAAACTACTACAATGCGGAAACTGATATCTTACCTTTTAGAAAAGATTTAACTGAGCACTACTTAGAAAACGGTAGAGGTTCAAGAGATGCAAATGGATTTATTGATTATGACGCAGTAGTTAGTTATAACAGATCTAACACTGGACCTTATTCAGGAGCACTTTCTAAATACTCAGGACTAAAAATTGGTTCTAACGGATTTAAAGAAGATGGAGTAAATAGAGCAGCTTTAGTAAGAAGAGCATCTATGAACTCTCATGACTGGGTAGGAGCTATATCAAACTTAAATATTAAGGCTGGTAAATTTACTCACAGTATAGGTATTGATGTAAGAAATTACAAAGGATACCATTATAGAGTTTTAAATAACCTAATGGGACTAGATGGATACTATTCAACTGGTAATAAAAACTCAGGAGGACAAATTATTGAAAACTTAATCGAAGCAAGTCCATTTAAAGATACAGGAATTAAAGGACCTAAAATTGATTACTATAATGTAGGTAAAGTTGGATGGCAAGGAGTTAACTTGCTATCAGAATACGATAACGATGGTATTACAGCAGTAGTACAAGCTGGTTACTCAAACAAATCATTCCAAAGAATAGATTACTTTGATTCTCCAACTAACTATGAATCTGATAAGAAGAATGTAGGAGGAGGATATATTAAAGGTGGTGCAAACTATAACTTTAATGAGAACTCTAACGTATTCTTTAATGCTGGATTTATATCAAGACAGCCAAGCTTTGATGCTGTATTTCCTAACTATGCTAATAATGTTAACCCAGATCTTCAAAATGAGGAAATTGAGTCAATAGAATTAGGATACGGATTTGTTAACGAAGCATTAAACGTAAAAGTTAACGTATATTCTACTAACTGGGGTAATAGATTTGTAACTAGATCTTTATCTAACCAGCAAGGAGTAGATGGTTCAGCTCAATTTAAAGACATTGATGTTAGACACAATGGATTAGAAATCGAAGGTACTTACAGACCTACAGGATACTTTAAACTTAGAGGTATGGTATCTATAGGAGATTGGAAATATACTAAAGATTTCGAAGCTGAATTATTCGATGATAATCAACAATCTATCGGTACTGGAACTTTATATCTTAAGGATGCTAAAGTTGGAGATGCTGCACAGTTTGTTTCTTATATAGAAGCAGATTATAGATTCGATAAGTTTAATGTAGATCTAGGTTATAGATTTGTAGATAACTTATATGCTGATTATTCAATCACAGATGCTGAATTTACTAGTGCTGGTAACAAAGGAGCTTTAAAACTCCCTTCTTACGGTTTAGTAGATTTAGGTAGTACTTTTAACTTTAAATTATTTGGTAACGATACTAGATTAAGGTTAAACGTTAATAACTTATTAGATACAGTTTACATTGCTGAATCAAATACAAACATTCATGCTGCTGATGGCTCTCCACAATGGAACGGAGTTGACACTAGAAACTCAGTATGGTTTGGATTCGGGAGAACATGGAACGCTTCTCTTAAGTACAGATTCTAAGAAAATATTTATATATACAAAGAGGGCGCATTTTGCGCCCTTTTTTATATTTATAATACGCAATTGCTAAAAATCCGGAAGTTATTTATTGTATAATTTAATCTTTTAAATATGGATTTATTAAAAAAAATTGGTTCTTGGGCTGATGAAATTACACACATCGGCATTAGTTTAATTGCACTAGGAGTAGTACTTGAAGTACTATTTAAAGGGATGATGATTCCTTTTTGGCCTGAAATGTCAGTGGTAGATAATATCATGGGTATCTTAGGATCACTAAGTGCTGAAGGTTTGCTTGGATTAGTAGGCGCCTTTGTTTTATATCATATTCTTAAAAAATAAGAATATTAAAATAAAAGTTTAATATATAAAAAGGGGGGCACGTTAGCCCTCTTTTTTATATTTATAATAAAATAAGTTTCATACAATAGTTTTTTAATTGGTTTTTATATAACTAAAAAAACATTAGTATGAAGTTTTTTTTATATGTTGTATTAATATTTATTACAACACAAACATTTGCTCAAAAGTTTTATACTATAGCAGATGTTAAAAATGAAATAGTTCTAGGACCTTTAGCAGGTAATAGAAGTATAACCTTTGGAGTAAAAAATATTCTAGAGGAAGTTATTCAAGATAAAGGATTTGATTTAGGGCCAAACTCTACACACCAGATCCAAGTTACACTTTATTATTTCGATGTCAAGAAGACTAGTATGCAGTTCGCTGTATATAATAGAACTGAAGACGAAACTGAGATTGTTGCTCAAGCACAATTGATAGTTAATGGTAAACCTAAAAAGAAGGTTACAGCAAGAGGTACAGCTACTTCTGTATCTACTGCTACATTAATTATAGATGAAGGAGGAAAGTTTTCACAAACAGATGTATCTACAGCAATGAAGAAAGTTTGCGAACAATTAATAAAGAAATTAAAATTAAAATAAAATGATAAAAAAATTATTAGTAACCTTATTATTTCCAATACTATTATTCAGCCAAACTTCTGAAGACGGAGCTGATGTAAGTTTAGAATATTTAGGTACAACACTTGACGCTAACAAAGTACTTAGTAAAGTACAGGTTAACGATACTATAGTAGTAGCTATTGATATAAGTAATCTAGCTTCAGACTATAAAATTACTTATGCACATATTGATGTAGAATACAATACTGCTGCTTTTGCAAGAGTAGGAAATCCTGATTGGAAAACCCCTACAGGTGCTCAAAACAGTCTATTCTCTTGGTCTAATATAAGATGGACTAGAAATGATCAATACGATGATAATGATTTATGGGCACAATGGTCACAATCAGGCGGAAGTTACGGTGCTACTAATGGATGGAATGTAGATCACTGGCAAGCTATTTCTACTACAGAATTTGGAGATGATACTTATGGTCATTTAGTTGAATTTAAGTTCAAGGTAAAAGATGCTGGTGCTTCTCATAACTATACAGAGAACATTTATATCACTATGGGTAGAATAGCAGACAATACCGGTACATCAGAGTATGTTTACCCAGTAGGAGAAGTAAGAGCTCATCCTACTCAAGCTATATCTCATACTCCATTAGAAGATTTAGATAGTAGTTTATCTATATTTGTAGATACAAATAGTAATGTAGATGCAAGTAAACTTAAGGTAATAATAAAAGAAGATGGCAATCAAGTAGCTTCTTTACCGTTAGATTCAAATGGAGATGTTACAATAACAGATTATGTTGTTAGTTCTACAAAAACATATACAGCTGAATTAGCTTATAATGGCTCAGGAGATGATAACTATGTAACTGATTGGTTAGATAATGCTTTTACAATATCAGACGTAGCATATTTGTTAACTGAAACTGAAGGAGGAGCAGGACATGGTGACCCTGGAGCTGTAATAACTAGCGGAATATCAGCAATTAATGGAGACTTAGCTGATCCAACAAGACAGCTTACTCCTCAAGATGCTTATAAAATGTTAGTACATGTATTAGGAGATGATATATTTGCTGAAGATCATTTTAATAAAACATTTAGAGCAGCTAGAGCAGCTGATTTTGATGCATTTACAATGAATCATTTTGTTAATGATAGTATATTCTACTATCAGTTAATAGATACGTTAGTACCTAACTGGTCATCTGCAACTAATAAATTCGAATATAAAACTGGAATACTTGGAGATGTGAATTTAAATTATACATCAGCACAAGCTAGTAGTACTTCATCACCTTCTCCAAATCCTGGAGTTACTAAACAAACATCAAGTGAATTTAAAACTGGAGTAGCTACTTCTAAAGTTAATGTAACTAGTAAGATAGTAGAAGATGAATTTATAATTGATTTAGTATTAACATCAGAAGAAATAGTAGCCTCTCAATATAAATTACTTTTTGATCAAACAAGATTGACTTTTAAAGAAGTAAAGTTTGATACAGGTAATACTACAACTAACTTTGCTTATGCTGGAGATAAGATAATTAATTTTGGTTCTATTAATCAACAAAAACAACCTCTTAAAAAGGAAGCTACATATACTATTACATTTACTAAAGCATCATCAGTAGATAGTCCTACTGGGTTATTTTCTATAAGAAACTCAGATGCAGCTAACCTAGAAGGAGAATTAATAATACTAGATTTCGAATAATATGAAAAAATACTTATACCCATGGACGGCAATAATAATGATTGGATGTATGTCCGATATAAAACAAGAAGTCGTATATCCTATCGAACAAAGCTTAACTATAAATGAGCCTTCTGGTTTAAAATTTGAAGGACCTTCTATATCAGATGCTTCTCAATTTAACTTCAAAGTAATAGACGGAGGTCAATACTTTATAGTTATAAAAGATCATTTTAAAAATGTAATTTCAAAGAGTGAAATACAAGCTAAGTCTGGAGATAACGTATTAAGATTTTATACTAATGCTATTCCAGACGGAGATTATTCTATCGAATTTAAAGATTCAGAAGATAATCTAATTGAGTCTAACAGATTAACAATACAATAAGATGAAAGAATTAAAAAATCAACTAATTGCAACAGTAGGTATTATAATTACTGCTGCCGGAGGTTTATTCATTGCGAATATGGAGGCTATATTTAGCCCTGAAGTAGATTCTCCTCCACCAACTATGGAACAAACAATAACGATCCCAGAAGGATCAAAGGATACAGTAGTTATAACAAAAACAATCAAACCGGCTATTGTAAAACCACCTGTCAAAAAAACAGAGACAGAAAAAAGAAAAGCAGAAGGTTTAGATTGGTAAATTAAAAACAAAGATTATGAAAACAGTGTTATTACAAATTTGGAATGAACCAATGAGCGACTACTTAGTAGTAAATTACATACTTAAAGTTGCAGCTACCGGTTTATTAGTTTTAGCTTTTTCCGGTATCGGTAAAATGATATTTGAAATAGTAACTAACCCATCTCAATTCAACAATGTAACTTTTGGGGTGTTTGATTACATTTAAAATGGAAAAAATTATAGGGATACTAAAAAAAATAGATGAATGGCTATTAAAAGCAGGAAATGATATGTATCCTAATTTAACCAAGCATATGAAAAAAAAAGAATAATTATATGAACAGATTACTATTTTTATTAGCATTTCTCTTTGGATTTTCAGCTACTCACGGACAAGTTTTAGGTAAAACAGTTACTGAAGACTACACAGCAGGCTTTGAAAGACAAGCATCTGTATATCAAATACCAGAATATGATGGTATGCCAGTACCTGTCGCTATCCTATCCATTGGAGTTAATGAACAAGTACTTGAACAGTATCCGGAACTAGGAGATTACCGCGTAGGTTTAGGTCTTTCCAATATAACTGTAGCGTTTATGGACGAAACATTTAGATTTGAGTTCGTAGAAACTAGAGATGAAATAAAAGATAGAATGGTAGCTCAATATAAAGCTTCTCAAAGAGGAATTACTTCTGAAAAATTAAAGTTAGTAGGTAACATAACTGCTGCTAAATACTTTGGTTATATAGAAGTATATGATTTCAGTATATCTGAGGATGAAACTATTAACCTGAAAGACGGTATTAAAAATAAACTTGTTACTAGATTAGGTTTACAAGTAAGATTAGTTGATGCTCAAACCGGAGTCTATATGACTGGATCTGGTTTAGGTAAGTCAACTACTACAAGGGAAATGACTCTCTTAAACGATGCTAACTTAGAAGAAGTAGCATTTAACCAATCATCCATAGGAACTGCTACAAAGAAAGCTCTTAATACTGCTGTCTATAAAATAGTAAAGAGAATGAGACAAAAGAAAATATTTGATCATTAATGGATGAGAAAACTAATAATATTATTTCTACTATTTTCATTTAGTGGAATATACTCACAACAGATAGTTCAGACTTATACTGATAGATGTACTGGTGCAACTAAAGTTTTTACCGTACAACTAGGAGGATCTACAGTTATTACTTTTTACGATAGATCTAAAGTCTTTACTTCAGCCGAATTTCAAAACGGTGCCTTACAAACGTGGTTAGAACAAACCTATCAATACTGGAAGAACTTAAGTCAATGTTCTACTAACCAATCTAACAGTACCAATACTACAAATACAACTTCTAACGCTACAAGCAGTAGTAATACAGCTTCTAATAACGCTACTAACAATAATAGTAGTTCATCTAACTCTGGTTCATCAGGAGGATCTGGTGATAGTGGAGGAAGCAGCGGTGGAGGAGACTCCGGAGGAGGATCTGGTGATTCAGGAGGAGGTTCAGGAGATAGCGGTGGTGGAGGATCTGACGGAAGTGACGGCGGTGGCGGTGACGGAGGAGGAGACTCTGGTGGCGGTGGAGATGGAGGAGGAGATTCCGATGGTGGAGGTGGTGATTCTGATGGAGGAGGAGACTCTGACGGAGGCGGAGGCGATGACGGTGGAGGTGATTCCGATGGTGGAGGAGACGGAGACGACAGTGGAGGTGATTCTGGAGATGGAGGTGATTCTGATGGTGATGGAGGAGATGATGGAGGCGACGGAGGTGATAGCGACGATTCGGATGGTGGAGATGGTGACGACGGAGGTGATAGTGACGATTCAGATGGAGGTGACGATGACGGCGGCGATGATGATGGGGGTGATGATGACGGAGGAGATGATGATAGTGGGGACGATGATGAGGGAGGAGATAGTGATGATGATGATAGTGGTGATGACGACGATAGCGGGGATGATGACGAAGGTGGAGATGATGAAGAAAGTGATGACTCAGAAGAAGAAAGCGAAGAAGAGTCTGAAGAAGAAGAACAAGAAGAGGAGGAAGAACAAGAGGAAGAAGAGGAACAAGAAGAAGAAGAGGAGGAAGAAGAAGAAAAAGAAGAGGAGGAAGAAGAGGAAGATGAAGAAGAGGAGGAAGAAGAAGAGGAAGAATCTGACGATAGTGAAGAAGAAGAAGAGGAAGAAGAAAAGAAAAAGAAAAAGAAAAGACAGCCACCTGTTATAGCTGCTAACTTAGTAACTATGCAAATGATAGATGGTACTGTAAGTACAGCAGCATCTTTTGGAATGACACAAGCTAACTTAATAGGTACTACAACTTATAGCTACAATGCTATGATATGGTCTAATATGCAACAATTTATGGTTGGTACTTCAGTTAGTAATGTATGGTGGGCTTATGATAAACCAGTTAATTATTATTTAGATAACCCTTTTACTGGAGAAAAAGAATTGTTTGGAACTTTTTACGATAAAGGTTCTATCCACTATGTAGATACTAACTCAGTTAACTTTATGTATATGTACGGTACTACTATGTTATCTTACAGCTACAGTAGAGTATTTATGGGTCAAAAAGATAATAAGTTTAAAGGTGCAGTTGGAGGATATGCTTTAAGTACTGGGTTAATTAGGTCTTTTGGAGAAATATCATCTACTACGTCTATCACAGGATTTGCTACTAAGCCATATCAAATAGGTCAAAGCAAAAAACTTACCTTAGCTCCAATGGTAGCACTGTCTTTACCAGTAACAGTTAGACCTTTAGATTTAAAAATTATTCCTTTTGAGAACTTTACTTATATAATAGGATTAAATAATAGTTATAGATTATCTCAAAGATTTAATGCAAACTTAGGAATAACTACAATTCATAATACAGATAAAAATATCCCTATGACGTTTGCTTTAACTGTTGGAGCAAGGTTTGCTTTTTAATATTTATGATAAATACGTTTCATATAAAAATGTTTTATTATGTTTAATTATTTAAAAAATAAATATATGGCTTTCAAAGATATGTTTAAAGATGATAATGATATCAATGAAAAATCAGTAGTAGGATTTGCATCATTTGCAATGATGTGTTTATTTGCAATTGCTGATATTGGTACAGGATTTTTTGGAAAAGATTTAGTAATACAAGAGTTTATCTATAATTCATTCGTAATCATTACACTTGGTTCATTTGGGATTGCTGAAGCAGGTAAAATCTTTAGTAAAGAAAAATAAATTATGGCAATAGTACCTAAAGGAATAGTAATACATTCTATGGGAGAGTACCTTCAATGGGAAGGTGAATGGATAAATGCATATGATTTTTTAAAAAAACTAAAACTATCAGTACATGGTTTTATTCATCCTAATGGACACTATGAAAAAATGATAGAATCACCAGGAAAAGCTTCACATGCTGGTAAATCAGAATGGGATGGAATTCAACATTTAAATTCTCATTATTTAGGATTCGAATTATTAGTACCTGGTAAACAAACTTATGGTAGTTTCTTAAAAGCTATTGAAGAACCTGGAACTTATACACAAGAACAGTTTGATAGTGCAGTAGATACTTGCAAATGGTGGATGAAACAATATAATATCCCAGTTAATAATGTTATAAGGCACTCAGACTGTAGTGGAGACCATGTAAGAGGCAAAGGAAAAGGAAAAGTTGATCCTGGTTCTGCTTTTAATTGGAAATTATTTAAAGAATCCTTAGTTGGATAATTAAATAAATTTTCGTATATTTATTTCCACATTTATGTTTAAAACAATAAAAAAAGGAATTTTACCTTTCTTAATAGGATTTTCTGCTCTATCTGTTAGTGCCTCAGCAGCATTTTATTCAGTTAGTGGGTTATCTAAATTATTTGCAGGAGCACAATTCGAAGTAATTATAATGGCTGGCTCATTAGAGATAGCTAAGTTAGTTACTGCTTCTTTACTTTACCAATATTGGGATACTATAAATAAAATACTTAGAACGTATCTTACGGTAGCTACTGTAGTATTAGTATTAATTACTAGTATGGGGATATATGGGTTTTTAAGTGCGGCATATCAAGATACTTATAGACAACTCACTATTAAAGAAAATCAAACAATTTTTTTAACGCAGAAAAAAGATTTTTATGAAAAAGATGTTATACGTTATGATAAAGAACTTGAAAGAATTAGTAGTAATATTAATATTCTTTCTAATGCCAAAGCTCAGTCGATCCAAGTACGAGACACCACGGTATCTGGGGGCGTTAGACAAACCATCTCTACTACCGAACTTAGGCTTTCGCAAAAACGTATTGAAGTTGAAGAAGAAAATAGAAAATTTATTCAATCTAAAAGGGAAATAGTAGCAGATTCATTACAAAAATATCAACTTAAAATATTAGATTTAGAAAATAATTTAGATATAGCAGGTGAATTAGGACCTTTACAGTATCTTTCGGGTTTAACTGGGGCTCCTATGGATAAAATAATTAATATACTATTATTAGTTATTATATTTGTATTTGATCCTTTAGCTATATCTCTTGTAATAGCATCAAATTTTGCTTTTGTTAAAGCTTTTCCACCTAAAAAAAAGGTAGAAAAAGAAAATCTAAAAAAGAAACCCACTCAAACTTTAATTTGGGAAGATGATATTGATATTAAAAAATCTTCTTCTTTTTCTACTAATACCCATCAAATAGATGAAGAGTTTGATAAAAATTTTTGGTCTTCTTATAATGAAGAAGATGAACAAAGAATGAATATTATTGGTCAAAATGGAAATGATGGGGAACATTATGAAGATGAAAAATTTAATGATTTAGATTTAAATAAAGATGGAATTATTGACGAAAACGAAAGATCAATTGCCGAAAATAAAATTAAAGAATTAGAGAAAAAAATAAAACCTGGGGTATCAGGGTTTAGAGTAAATAAATTTAAAGAAGAAATAAATAAAATTAAAAAATCCTTAGAAAAATGAAAAAATATTATGTTTTATTTTTAATGTTATTAGCATTAAGTTGTACTGCCCAAGAAAATATTATAGAAAAAAGAGAATGTTGTGAAGACATTACAGTTGAAACACCAATATTTACTGTTTATTATTCAGAAAGTAAACAACAACCTATTACTTTAACTTATTTATCTACAGACAGACCTAAAAACGTAGATAGAGGTTCTATGAATTTTAGAACAGAAAAAAATTACTACACTTCTGATAATAATGATTATAAAGGTATTCCTTATGATAAAGGTCATCTAGCACCTGCCGCTACTTTTTCTGATTCCTACGAAAACTTAAGACAGACATTTTCATTCCTTAACTGTGCTTTACAAAAAGATAAACTTAATAGAGGAGCATGGAGATTATTAGAACAAGAAGAAAGAGTATGGGACGATGAACAAGACTTAGAAGTAACTATCAACGTTATATTTTCAGATTCAGTTATGGCAAATGGAGCTACTTTACCCTTAGGTTTTGAAAAACATATAAAATTTTTAGAAGACAATTCTACAAAGTGTTTCTATTTTCCTAATGAAGATCCTACTAAAGACTGGGAAGAATATGAAGTAAATTGTAGTAATTAAAAGTTAAATTTAATTTGGATACCTAAAATAAAGGTTGTATATTCACGGCAAATAAAAGTTATATGTTTGATATTCCCCTGTCAAAAAAACAAGTAGAAAAACAATTAAGCCAATATCAAAAAATAAACTATAACCAGTTTAGGTGGTGGAGAAGTTATCAACCAAAGAATAAACCATTAGATAATCGTAAACCACTTCGTGAACGTATATTCAATGGTGATTTTGATTATTCATGTTATAAAGCCCAACAATACCAAGTCGAATATCAGCTAAATGATATATTAGAAGAATGTGAGATGGATTATGGTAAATATCTTGAAAAAACTTCTGTTATTAGGGCTCGAAGAAAACGTTTAATTGAAGACTTTGAAAAAGATGAAGCTGAAAGGTTAAATTCTTTAACTATCGAATTCACAAAATATTTTAAATGTAATAGAGAACAAGTTGAAGAAGAAATGTTAAAATGTAGTGGTTCTTTAATAGATCTTTATTATATTATAGAAGATAAATATAAAATAGTTCATGCCCCCTACCCTTTAAAGCGTAGAGGACGACCTAAAAAATTAAGTATATGAAAGTAAGCCATGAAGTACCTCGCTGTTTATTAACAGCATCAACTGAATTTAATGATTATGATTATTGTTTACCTCACTTATTAGACCAAGATGAGGAATATAAACAATATTTTATCAATGCCAGAGATAAAGGTAGGTATGTTATTATGGATAATTCACTTCATGAGTTAGGTGAAGCATATGATTATAATAGATTACGTTATTGGGTAACTGAATTAGAACCAAATGAATTTATGGTACCTGATGTTTGGATGAATTGTCACCAAACAGCTGCTCAAGCTAAATATTGGTTACAATTTAAATTTCCTAAGAGAACTAAAAAAATAGCAGTAATCCAAGGTGAAGATAAAAACCAAGCATACTTATGTGCTAGTTTACTACAGGGGTTAGGTTATGATAAACTATGTGTATCATATGGTGCTACTTGGTATAATGATTTTTTTCCACATAATAACCCAGATATGGGAAAAGCATTAGGTAGAGTACGATTTGTACAAGGTTTATTAAAGCTAAAACAGTTAAAAAATATTAAATTTCACTTATTGGGATGTTCAATACCTCAAGAATTTGGATGGTATAATAACAACCCAAGAATAGAATCAATTGATACTTCTAATCCTGTAATGGCGGCTTTAGAAGGTATAGAGTATAAAGATCATGGTTTAAATAATAAGCCTAAAGCTAATATGAATGATCATTTTAATATTAAATTTGAAGACATCCAATATTTAAATATTATTCATAATACAACTAAATTCAGAGAAATAAATAATATTAAAAAAATAGATATATGGCAGAAGTAATAAAACACGCATTAGGGTTTTGTGGAGAGCACTTTCATCCAAATATTTGGACTCTTCTTATAGGGGGGTTTGGGATATCAACTATATTTTCGTATGTTCGATTATATATAAAATGCAAATTTAAACAAGCGTTAGCCTATACGCGAAATACCTGGCAAATTTTAAATAAATAAATTATGGCACATTGTGTAGTAAGTTTAAGTGGTGGAATGGATAGTAGCACCCTATTGTTAAGAGCTATCGAAAAGTATGATACAGTAACAGGTATCTCATTTGATTACGGTCAAAAACATAGAGTTGAACTTGAAAGAGCCCAACAATTAATTGATTACCTTGCAAGTAAAGGTCACAAAGTAAATTATCGTCAAATTAAACTAGATGGTTTAGTAGATTTATTAGATTCAGCATTAACTGAAGGCGGGAAAGATGTACCTGAAGGACATTATGAACAAGATAATATGAAAGAAACAGTTGTTCCTAATAGAAATAAAATGTTTGCTTCTATTACTCAGGCAGTAGCATTATCTGTAGCAAATAAAACAGAAGAAACTTGTGATATCGCTTTAGGTATTCATGCGGGTGATCATGCAGTTTATCCTGATTGTAGACAAGAATTTAGGGATGCAGATGATGCAGCTTTTAGAATTGGTAATTGGGATGCAGATAGAGTAGGTTATTTTACCCCATATTTAGATACTGACAAATTTGGTATTTTACAAGATGGTGAAAAATTATGTAAAATTTTAAATATTGAATTCGATGAAGTCTATTCTAGAACTAATACTAGTTATAAGCCTTTTCCTAGTGGGAACAGTGATTATAAATCTGCTTCATCTGTTGAAAGAATTGAAGCATTTATTGCTTTGGGTAGGAAAGATCCTGTTCAATATGAAGACGAAACTGGTGAAGTTGATTATGAAATAGCAAAAGCTCATGTTGAGAAAGTGCTTGCTACTTATACTAAATAATATGTATATTAATAATAAAAAATATTAAGTATAAAGTAATGGATTTAAATAGTCAGCAAAACGGTAATACCCAACTTAATAATGATAGAAATGCTTTTAACTCAAAAGTTAGTAAGTATAGTAAGTTAGGTAATACCAAAAAGGTACAATGGAGCGATAAAAGAAGATATCGTAACATTTAAAGGATTTGTCTCGTGGTGTAATTGGTAACACGTCTGGTTTTGGTCCAGAAGAGTATAGGTTCGAAACCTGTCGAGACAACAATTAATTTTAAAAAATAAATAAGTTATGAGTAAAAACGAACAAGAACTTCCAGATGCTTACTTACACCAAAGAGTAAGTTTTATGAAATCTACTATTAGAATAGTAGGTTATGGTTTTCTTCCTTTTAATTTGGAAACCGCAGCTATTATTCTTATATTGAGTGAGATAATTGGAATAATAGAGGAATTAGTTTAAATATGAATAAAAAAAATATCTCTAAAAAGTTAATAAGAGAACAACTTTTATTTGAAAAATTAAAAGTAAATCCTAACTATGATTTAATAAGAAAATTACAACAAAAATTAGATAAATGAAAAAAATACTTTATTTTAGTGCAGCATGGTGTAGTCCATGTAAAACATTAGGTCCTATTATGGAATCATTATCAGGCCAAATTAACTATCAAAAAATTGATGTTGATACTAATCAAGATCAATCTATTAAATATGGAATTAGAAATATACCTGCTTTAGTTTTATTAGAAAACGGAGAAGTTAAAGATAAAAAAGTAGGAGTATTATCAAAAGATCAAATTTTAAATTTTTATAATGGGTAAATATCAATCAAGTAAAATATTTGATGGTTTTTCTACTGTATTTAGACAATGGAAAGCAGAAACAACTCATTGTAAATTTATACATGGTTATGGGATTTCATTTAAAGTATATTTTGAAGGTGAATTAGATGAAAGGAATTGGGTATGGGATTTTGGTGGAATGAAAAGAGCTAAAACTCAAATTGATGGTAAATCCCCTAAAGAATGGATGGATTATATGTTTGATCATACTTTAATTATAGCTGAAGATGATCCTTATCTTAAAGCATTTGAACAAATGGGTGAAGCAGGAGTAGCCCAAGTAAGAATAATACCAGCTACTGGTGCTGAAAAATTTGCTGAATATATTTATAAGAAGCTTAATGAATTTGTTAAAATTGAAACTCAAAATAGAGTAAAAGTTACTAAGGTTAAGTTTATGGAGCATGGGAAAAATGCTGCGTATTATGTAGAATAAAAGTTATAATAGTGAATAAAAAACCACTTTAAAAAATTTATATGGAACACAAACAACTTAAAAGAATCGAAGATTATAATAAAAATCTTCCAATTGTAGAAATTTATACCGCGGTACAAAGTGAGGGAAGTAGAGCAGGCTACCCAACTGTTGTAATTAGAACTACGGGTTGCACACATCGTTGCTATTTTGGTGAAGGTGGATGGTGTGATTCTTGGTATACTTCAATCCACCCAGAAAAAGGAAAATTTAATTTTAATAATATTATTAAAATGTATGAGGATAATCCTCATATAAAAGAAATGATGTTAACTGGGGGATCACCTACTATGCATTCTGCTTTAGTAAATGAATTAACCCACTTTGCAAATGAAAAAAATATCTTTATTACTATTGAAACTGAAGGAAGTCATTTTTTACCGACTGATTATCCTATTAATTTGCTTTCTATTAGTCCTAAGTTCTCCAATAGTGTACCTGTACTTGGGGTATCTACACCTCAAGGAGCTGTTACAGACCAAAGAATGATTGATAGACATAATAAGCTTAGGCTTAATTATGAAGCAATTAAACAATCAATAGCTTACCACTCAGATTATCACATTAAACCTGTATGGGATGGTAAAGATAAAAAAGCATTAGCTGAAATTATGGAATGTATTTCTATATTAGATGTTAAACCTGAAAAAGTATGGTTTATGCCTGCAGGTGATTCTAGAGAAGCATTGTTTAGATCTTATCCTATATTATTTGATTGGGTTAGAGACAATGGTTATAGAATGACTTGGAGACCTCATATCATAGCATTTGAAGACCAACGTGAAGTATAGTGGATAAGCAAGAAGCCCTTCGTATATTGGACGAAGTAAAAGAAAATGTAAATACTTGTTGTGCCATTACAATGGAACCTGATGAAGTATTAGTATTATTAGATAAATTAGAAAGTTATATAAATGAACAAACGTAGAAAAATTCACGAAGAATTAGAAGTAGTAAAAGTAGGTTATGCAAATGGAGTTGCTGAAGGATTTCCTTTTACAGATAAACAAAAGGAAAAAATAATTAATAATGCTGAAAAAGCTTATGGTAAGTTTTTAGATGCATTAAAGTGTGATTGGAGAAATGATCCGAATTCTATAGAAACCCCTCGTAGAGTAGCTAAGGCTTATGTTAATGATTTATGGGAAGGTAGATACACAGCGATGTCTCCTATTACATCATTCCCATCGGATGGTTATGATGGTGTTATTATAGAACGTAATATACCGTTAACTTCAATGTGTTCTCACCACCATCAAACTATTGGAGGAGTAGTTCATATAGGTTATATATCAGGAGAAAATGGTCAAGTAATTGGTTTATCTAAATTAAATAGGATTGTAGAGTTATTTGGTCGAAGGGGAGCTATTCAAGAACAATTAACATCTGCTATCCATAATGCTGTAGATAAAATTACTGAAAATAATAAAGGAGTTATTGTTACTATAGTTGGGACTCACAATTGTGTATCTTGTAGAGGAGTTAAACATGCTGGAGCAGCAATGGTAACTACTAAAGCATCAGGAGCTTTTAGAGAAGATTCAAATCAAGCACGTAAAGAATTTTTTGATTCATTAAAAATAAACAATGGAGGACACAACATCTAAAATATTTCTTAAATGGTCTGATATACAGGAGTATATTGAAATATTATCATTAAAAATATTAACAGACTATCCAAACATAGATTCAGTAATGGGAATACCTAGAGGTGGTTTAATTCCTGCAGTAATGATTTCACATGAATTAGGAATACCATTAGTTATACATCCAACTAGAAATACTTTAGTTATAGATGATATTAATGATACAGGGTATACTCTAGATAAAGCACCAGGAGTTTATCATGCCGTTTTACATCATAAACCAACATCAAAATTTAAACCTAATTTTTATGCCGAAGAAGCAGGTGAAGAATGGATAGTTTATCCTTGGGAAAAAGAAGATTCAGAAGCTTTACCCGATTATTTCCAATCAGATGAATTTTTAGAATTTGCAGAAGGAGAAGATAACTCTGTGGCATGGTCAGAAGAAGATAATAAATTACATACTATTGGAGGATTAACCATGCCTAAAGAAAACACAAATAAATTAAATAAAAATGAATAAACACCCAAAACTAGAATCTAATCCTTGTTGTGCACATGATTTAGAAAGTGTACCTTTTGTAGATGAAGTAGAAGAATTTAATAAAACATTTGGAAAACCGAATAAATATGAACCCACAATACCAGAAAAAAAAGAATGGCAATTCGTATATGACTTTATACTTGAAGAATTGGAAGAATATAGACAGGCTTGCGAAAACGGAGACATCGTGGAAGTTTTGGATGCTCTGTGTGATATTGCTTATGTTTCCCTTGGGAACGGTACTATGTTACACGGCCTTAAAGATAAGATATGGCCAGCCTATCAAGAAGTACAAGGAAGCAATATGTCAAAGTCTTGTATCACTGAAGAAGAGGCCATGGAAACTGTCACCCTCCGTTCTAAAGAACAAAATGAGCCATGTCACTATGAAAAGGTGGAGGAGAAATTTGTAGTATATAGAACTAGAGATAGAAAGGTTATGAAATCAATTAAATATTATAGACCTGATCTTAATCAATTCTTTACAGAACAAGAAGTAGATAAATGTAAACCTAATTATGATCCTGGGACTATTATATAATGTATAAAAAAGCATATTCTACTAGATTAGGGGGAAATAAATATAAAATTCATCTATGGGATCATGCTGGATATGACGAAATTGAGTGGTATAATTATGCTTACCAAGAATGTTCAGATGAAGATGCTACTCATAAAGGTTTAAGTGGAGAATCTCTTAAAAAGATTTATAAATGGGATAAAAATACTTCTAATCTTCATTTTCATGATATAACTCCATATCAAAAATTTCTAATAGAAAAATATGGTACTAATGATAAACCTTCTACTGGCCATAAAGAATTATTTTTTGATATTGAATGTGAAATAGGAGGGGCATTAACTGAAGAATATATTGAAAGAGCTCCTATGCCTATTACAACAATAGCATATTGGGATAAAACATCAGATACTTGGGTTATATTAGTTCGTGATGATAAAAGTGAATTAAAAAGAACAAAAGCTAAAAATAAAGAAATTGTTCCAGTTAAAACTGAACAAGAATTATTAGCAACCTTTTTAGAACGTTTTAGAGAAATTGATCCTGATATTTTAATTGGTTATAATAGTGATTATTTTGATATACCTTATTTATATTATAGAATGTGTAATGTATTAGGTAAAGAATGGGCAGATCAATTATCCCCTTTAGGTAAAGTTAATGCTAAAAAAAATAACCAATATTTTTATAAAAGAAACCAATTTGTAGATATTATGGGAGTTGAATCTCTAGATTATATGAGATTGCATAAAAAGTATAGTTGGAAAGATGAACCTAGTTGGAAATTAGATGCTATTGGGGAAAAATATACAGGTATAGGTAAAATAGACTATGAAGGAAATTTAGATCAATTATTTAAGATTGACCTACAAAAATATATTCAGTATAATTTCCGTGATGTTGAAATATTAAAGTTATTAGATGAAAAGCTTCAATATATAGCTTTAACTAAAAACCTATCACATAAGGGAAAGCATAATTATAGTGAAGTTTATGCTAATAGTAAAACCCAAGACGGTGCAATTTCAGCTTATTTATTAAGTCAAAATATAATTCCCCCTCCTAAAGATCCTAATCCTAGAAGTAAAAAAGGATACGCTGGGGGTTATCTTTTTTGTCCTAAAGCAGGGTTATATAAATACATGTTTGATGAAGATTTAACATCACTTTATCCATCTATTATTATGTCTTTAAACATAGGTAGAGAAACATTTAAGGGCCGTATTATAGATGCTGATGATCGTAATAATAGATTAGGCCTTAATGATTTGAAAGAACGTGACCAAGATGAAGAA